>Ga0213863_10000168_pt1 | contig 50874 bp, 63 predicted proteins | sample PICome_8_FD_160128 | JGI IMG/M metagenome (GOLD analysis project Ga0213863, IMG submission 160128) | Coastal seawater microbial communities near Pivers Island, North Carolina, United States - PICO497 | ecosystem: Environmental > Aquatic > Marine > Coastal | place: USA: North Carolina...
CACCCCATCCCCTCTGGGGCAATCCGCATGATCCTACAAGCCACGTGCTGCTCTGCCAATGGTTCAAGTTAAGTCCGACGTTGGACCTATAACATCTTTGATGTTGCTAAAATGTCACAGTTAGAGTGGTGAAGCTGCAAGTTGAGGTCGCAAGTTTAGCGCATGAGTTTCAGAAAAATATTATCGAAGAGAATATTATTTCTTGCAACAGCGTGTGAAACGGCAGGCGCAGAGGATCGCAAGGCAACTTTCCAACCTCCAAAACTTATACTATCTTCTTACATTTTTAATGATAGAACTATATCTCACTTCTTGTGAGAGATATAGATTCTCTCATATAAAAATAGAAGATAGATAAAGGAAGCTCAAAATGGCAAATCTCGAAATTCAAAACATCTCAACTCTCGAAGATCAAGGCAAGGTTCTTTCAGAACAGTGGGCTAAAATCGAAGCTGCTGATAAGAAAAGATTCACTCTTTCAACCAAAGCTGAAGGCTTTGATACACAGCTTGGAAAGCTGATGGTCGAGCTTAAAGCTGAATCTGGTGGTGAAAGAATTTCACGTCAGAGAATTCGTGAATGTCATCTTCATTTGATCGACAAACGGCGTAGAAGCGAAGCTCTATGGTTTGTTGAGAATGAAGTAGAATGCAGAGCATTCATTGAAACCTCAAAGAAAGGTTTTACTTCACTGTCTGCTTTGCAGAGAGCAATGAAACAGAAAGCTGCTACCTCTAAAGAGGTAACTGAGACAGCCAGCGAAGCTGCACCAACCAGCGAAGCTGAGACAGTCAGCGAAGCTGTTGTTAAGTCCAACGTTGGACCAGTTACCAAGCAGGTTGTCTTCGACAAGCTTATCAAGGTTTGCTTGGCAAATGACATTGATCCCTTGGATCTGGCTGAAATGCTCATGGAATATGACAGCGTATCAGCAGCAGAAGAAAAGGCTGCAGCATGAGATACAAGCAACACACATTCACCAAGGCAGAGGTGCGCTCACAGCGTGCCAATGCCCTTCGTGCGCGTCTGGATGAGGCGAGACAGCTTAAGTCCAACGTTGGACCTAAACCATTCACAAGTGTGGATGACCTGATGGAATCGTCTAAGCCTAAAGGCGCACTCGTGCCAATGATGGGCAAGATGGTGATTGATAGCGGTTGGAAAGATCCAGCTTGACAAACTCTATGTATAGTATAAGTTATTTATACTTGATATTTATTGAAAGTATAAATAACGTATACATATACTAGAAAGGAAGTAAAATGAATACGATTAAAGTTATCACAGATCAGTATGGTTTCTGGCATGTTTACCGTACTTGTAAAGTCACAGGTCAGCGCTCTATCTCCTTCTTTAAGAATGTGGATGAAGCTAAAGCTGCCCTGCGTAAGTAAGAAACTTAAGTCCAACGTTGGACCTAACTAAAGGAAAGTTAAAATGATGTATCAAAACTTGTGCCAAACATACTCTGATGTTTACAAAGACTTTCATGGTGTGCGTCCACCGTCAGGTCATGGCATGTCCTTTATCGAATTGTCAGAGCAAATTGATATGTACCAAAAGTACATAGAAGAAGATCTGGCAGCAGAACGTGCCATTGAAGATGCAAGCATAAATGCTTGTATGGATCATGGTGCCCCAGATATAGACACCGCCATGCGGTGGCTTGAACAAGCTAACATCCATGCTGAGTGGGTGTAAGCAGATATAAGTACACTTGGAAGTTATATACATAACTTTCACTATACATAATCAATGGTGTGGAGATAGGCCGACAGTCTACAACCCAAGTGTACTTTTACCTGCTTACCAACTAAACGGAGTTTAAAAAATGTTGGAAATTACTCGTAGATCAATCGTTTCTGGTGCTAAAAACACAATGAAACTTGACGTTACTATGCATGAGTACTTGCTATGGCGAGAGGGTATGCTCATTCAAGAGGCAATGCCTAACTTGTCTGTAGTGGAACGTGAGTTCCTCATTACTGGAATGAGTGAAGCGGAGCAAGCTGAACTTTATGTATAGTATAAGTTATATATACTTGATACTTTAGTGAAAGTATATATAACGTATACATATACTAACTACCAAATCGAAACTTAAGTCCAACGTTGGACCTAACTAAAGGAAAGTTAAAATGAATATCTTAGATAAGATAGACGCCCAGCAACAAGCAGCCCATGAAGCATGGCAAGTGATGCAAGATCTGCGTGACATACATCGTGACTTGACACGTATTCACAGCTTTGCTACCCCTATTGCAACTGGCGATTTGTTGTCGCCTTCTATAAAAGAAAGCATGAACAATATTGTTGAAGCTTGTGAAACATTAATTGGAGAATTGGTATAATGTATCAACGTGATGTAAATGAAATTAAAGCCTTCGTAAAATGGCGTGGTCCTGCTGCGTTAGCAAACACTGGCCTGTTTGTGCTGCTTACAATACAAGCTGGCTTATCCACAGTGCGTGGCAGCATGGTCAAGGTCGAGAACAATGGCTATGATGCAGACTGCCTATGGGGTAAAAAGTCTGATGGCTACAAGTATCTTGTAGATAATGCTGAGTTTCTCTATGGCAAGCTGTATCACATAGCAGATACGAAAGGATATGAAAGCGTAGAGGCGTGTGCTGATGTCATCCAGTTGTTCATGCAAGTACCTAACCTTGGCATGGTCAAAGCTGCCTTCCTAGCTCAATGCTTAGGCTTCAATGTGGCATGTATCGACAGCCACAATATCAAGCGGTTAGGTATATCACCTAACCTTGTGAAGACGCCACCATCAGGCATGAAACCCGCTACAGTACGCAAGAAAGTTGAACAGTATGTCGAACTGACACAGCAAGAGGGCAGTGAATACTGGTGGAATACATGGTGCGAATACGTGGCTGGCAATCGTGCCAATCGTGCCTTAGATACTGGTGACGTTGTGTCTAGGTATCACGTAGAATGCGTAACATATGGATTTGAGCATGGCTAAGAAAACTTCTGTAACATACCGTAACCCTGTGGCAAAGGCTATGTTACAGGAGCGCAAATCACCACAGGTCGTGCCGCCCAAGAAGGGTGGCAAGGCTAAACGAAACCGCAAACAGGAGAAGATTGATGCGATACGAAATGCAAAACTTCATCAAGATGACTAAGGTTAAGTCCAACGTTGGACCTAATCGAAGGCGGCAAGAGTGGAAGATCGAAAGAAAGAAAGATCGTTCACGTAAATTAACCCTGCGCAACAGCGCAACCAACTATCGTTCAAACAAAATATCGTAAGGAGATATACACATGACTAACTCAACAGCAACAGCACCCGTAGTAAAAACAGCACACCCAGAATTGTATGCCAACCATACATTTCACATGAGCAAGGCACGTAAGTATACCTACAACTACGCTGTAATTGACGAGGTTATCAACGAGCTTTGGGGTGAAATGACTATGGCTGAGATTGCGAAGGTACTCAATGAGTATCCTAACCGCATTGCCTATCGTGTGAAGGTACTCAAAGACCTTGGTATGATTGAAGGCAAGTACAACATGGAGCGTGGCAAGCTGATGCGTATGCGTAAGATCCTGATCACCTTCTTGGATGATGTGGATGAGCAGTTGAAAAAGACAGGCTAATATGATATACCTATTGTTCACACCCTTCGTAGGTTACTTTGCTATGCTGCTCACAGTTGTTATCATGTACACTGTAGGCTATGACGTAAAGGGTGTGGACACCTTCACTATCTGGTGTATACACATGCAGATATACGTATACTTATTTGTGATAACAAAACTGAAAGGTAAGTCAGATGAGAGTTGAACTTGAACAAGAGCTAACTAACGCTATTCAACAGTATGTTGATATGTTAAGCTTTGAGCAAATGATAGACATCATTAGCGATAATCTGTGGGATTATTATAGAGACGGTGCAGATGAAGAAGAAACACGTACTTTCATACAAGAAGTTAAGGATCTGACACAATGAGAGTTGAAGTTTATTTCAATCTACATAAACACATATGGTCTGTTCGTTCATGCAAGACGGGCAGAGTAATGTTACACACTGACGAAGTACACATAGACAATCCTACGTTTGTAGTACGTAAGGCAGGGCGTGAGCGTGTATTGCGTGAGGGCAAGAAGAATGTTCATGCGTTTGTACGTGGTGACATAACTGTGTTTAATGACTTTAATCCAGACGGTCTGGACTACACAATTGTGTCGTACAATCCATACAAGTTTGACACGTTTGTAGATGTCACAGATACAAGACCTGTTCGTACAGCCAAACGTGCAGTGTTACGAATACAACCAAGTGTGGTGGTATATGATACCGTAAACAAACCATACCTATATGCAGAAGGAGCAAAACCATGACTAAATTAAAAACAAAACTAACTCGTGAGGAAGTACAACAACTATGTGACTTGTACAACGCAATGGACAGCATCTTAAATGATGCAGGTGAAACGTTTGACGTTAACCTAAGTGATCTGCATTGCTTGCGCGACGAGGCATGGAAATTGCGTGGTATGTTTGAATTCAAAAGTCAGAAGCATGACGAAGATCCAAACAGACCTGCACACTGGTTGCCACAGGTATTACCTGACGATGATCGTGCTTGGTACTACAATGCCAGCAATTAAATCTTATGAGATTCACCTACAGATTGATGGTGTTGATAGTATCATTGCATTAGATGATACCTATCCTGCTGTTAATTCTTGGTCGGATGCAGCTAACTTTGCAATCTTGATGGCGCGTCATGCCCATCAGGATGCAACCAACGTAGAGTTTATCGACTGCCAAGAGTATGAGGCAGAAGAATATAAAGACATAGAATATGTATATGAAACACCAATGAGGTTACAATGACAGATGCTAGAATAAAACTGACTAACACGATGCTTGATAAGAGCATCATAGATGCCAACAAAACTGTGCAAAGTTTTTTGCTAGAGGACTTTGGCATGGACTATACAGATAAATTTTTCACTGAAGCGTACTTCAACGCTGAGAAAGATAAGTGGGAACGTAACAAGTTTACTGTTATGGGTGAATACATTGACGGTGAAGAAGCTAAGATTACATTCTATCGCAGCGGTAAGCGAGGTGATAGACGCATTAGCATCCAGAAGCTAAGGCAATATGCAGATGCAGGTAATGAAGTACGCCTCATCTCAGATAGTGAAAGCGATGGCGATGGAACACGTATCTATATATCAGTCTACACATCAGGAGAAGAATCCAGTGCCAACGGATGACCCCTGTGATGATTGGTCAAGCACACCTTTACCTAAACCAAAGGAGAAAACATGAGGAGACTAAAGACGTGTGAAAACTGTGGTGATGAAGAAGAAGAACTGCACTACACAGAATGGAATAGCGGCACTGAGTGTGGTGATCTATGTGAAGTGTGCGTTGAAATGTTTATGAGTATGGAGACAGAAGATGATTGAAGCAGCATTGATGTGCCTTGCACTCAACGTATACTTTGAGGCACGTAGTGATACCATGACGGGGCAGTATGCCGTAGCGCATGTAGTCATCAATCGTGTACAGAGTGACAAGTTCCCAGACGATGTATGCTCTGTGGTCAAGCAGTCACGTAATGATGGCACGTGCCAGTTCAGTTGGTACTGCGATGGTAAATCTGACAGGCCACGTGAGCCGTATGCATGGGCCTATGCCCAGATGGTAGCAGCAGACGTAATGCAGGGTGACGTGACTGACATCACACTAGGTGCAACCCATTACCATGCGAACTATGTACGCCCATATTGGGCTGACAAACTAAAGTACACTGTGACTTATGGGTCACACCTGTTCTACAAATAGCTTATCGTTACTAGTATAGGGGTAGTATCCCCTACATAACTATGGCACAGTTGCCGCATACTAAACATAAGGAGAAAATAGTATGGCTTTTGATATTATTAACAACGACATCATCCCTGAGTACATGGACTTTGAGGTTGAGTTTGAACCTACCAAAGTAAAGGACAAGAAGTATGTCATCAATGCTACATCAGGTGAGTATCTTGGTGTAGTAGGTAGCACGTTTACTTGTGCATCACATGGTGACTTCTATCGTGGTGTCCTTGACACAGTGACTGAGGAACTATCCTTTGATGAAGTAAAGGATGCAAAAATGAACTGGCGTACCGCACGTAATGGTGCATGGGCTATGCTTGACATCACCCTGCCCAACATGAAGACTGTCATTGAGACAGACAAACACAGCACAGAGATTGGCAATCGTATTATATCATTACATGGTATTGATGGATCATGCAGCAATCAGGTGTACTTTGGTGCCATTGATTTCTTTTGTACCAATGGTATGATTAGAGGAGAGTATGACAAAGTGCGTAAGAAGAACACATCTAACTTTACTATGGAAAGTTTTATCTATGAACTGACACGTGCACGTAAGGACTTCTACGAAGAAGCCAGCAAGATGCAAGTGTGGGCACAAACTGACCTCACGTATGTAGATGTAAGCTCACTGCTTGACAGCATGATTTCATCTAGCCGTAAAGCTGAGAAGATGTACAGCTTGTATATGCAAGAGGCTTCACAGCGTGGGCATAACAAGTGGGCACTGTATTCTGCCTTTACCAACTATGCCTCGTATGCTGATGAACGTAACGGTTTCAACTTGCGTAACACAGGCAACGACACACAAGCTGTAAGCATGTGGTCACGTGAGCAAGAGGTATCTAAGTTGGTATCTGATGATCGTTTCATTCAGTTGGAGGCTGCGTAATTGCCTAAACTTCCACGCTATGTACAAGAAAGAGTATCACCCTCTGGGGTGATCTCATACCGCTTCAACCCACCTCAGATGCTAGTCGATGAGGGTCTAGTCAAACGAGAGGAGTATGGGAGTGACCTAAAACAGGTGCGACAGATTGTTCGTAAGCACAACAAGGCTATTGATGTGTGGCGTGAAGAACAACTTAAGGTTGGGCACATCAAGTCGAACAGCAAGGTCACAGATCTTATTAACTTTTACTACAGGTCTAACGATTTCAATATGTTACGTGACTCTACTAAGGTAGATTACAGGTACTTTCTTACCATACTACACCAGACAATGGGTGGTCGTAAGTTTGAACACGTTACCGCTAAGGTTGCAAAGAGAGCATATGAGGAATGGGTCAAACGCGGCGTCAGTTTTGCCAACCATGCGGCAACCTGTGCAAGTAGGGTGTACAACTATGCGATACAGATGGAGCATACTGCGTACAATCCTTGGGCTAACATCAAGCGTAAGTCTCCACCTCAACGTAAGGTGGTATGGACACACGACAATGTGGTTAGATTTCTTGAGGTTGCTTACAGTGACTTTGAGTACAGGAGTGTGGGTCTGATTGTTCAGATGGCATACGAGTGGTGTCAGCGACTAGGTGACATGCGTATGCTACAGTGGCATAGCCTAGACCTTGAAGGTAAGAGGCTTAACCTTGAGCAGAGTAAGCGTAGATCTGATGTGTCACTACCAATATCAGATGATCTGTGTGATATGTTGAAGGAGCAACAGGCTATGTACCAGACGCTTACCCATTTCGTAGTACCCCATCCTAGACCTATGGGTAGGGTATATAAACCTTATGCTATGGAACGACTATCCAAAGTGGGTAGAAGGGTCATGCGGTTAGCTGAACTACCAGAAGAGCTACGTCTTATGGACTTGCGTAGGACTGGTGTAACACAGATGGTTGAGGCAGGTGTACCATTGCCCCAAGTTATGGCAGTGACAGGGCACAATCATGTGTCTTCTGTGAAACCATACGTGAAACATACTTACGTCAGTGCAAATAATGCATTGACACAACGAAACGAATCACTTATATAATCGAACTAAGTGAGCAACATAGAAAGATTATACAATGAATATTAACAGTATACTAAATACTATATCACTATCTAATGGTGAAACTAAACGTATGACATGTCCTAAATGTAATGGGCGTAATACGTTTACGATCACTAACAATATGGGATCTATTATTTGGAACTGTTACAAGGCTGGGTGCGGTACATCAGGTGGTACTCGTACTCAGCTATCTGCTGATGACATACGTAAGAGCTTAGGTGCTGTTGCAGAAGAGACACACGCTGTATCTTTTTCCAAGCCAGACTATTTGGTGCGGGATCACTTCAAGATACGTGACTTCTGTGACAAATGGGATCTTGACCCCAAGATATTGGGTCTTATGTATGACGTAAAAGAACATCGTGTAGTGTTTCCTGTTATACACGATGGAGTAATGGTCGATGCCACAGGCAGAGCGTTAGGCAACCGCCTTCCTAAGTGGAAACGCTATGGAAAAAACAGATTGCCCTACGCTCATGGATGTGGTAAAACGGCTGTAGTGGTTGAGGACTGCGTAAGTGCAGCGGCTATTGGTAGTGATGTATTTGTCGGGGTGGCAGTGTTGGGTACATCACTAACTGACGCACACAAAACGTACTTGTCGCAGTTCTCAACTATTATTATTGCGCTTGACCCTGACGCACTACCTAAGACACTGCAATTTGCAAGAGAATTACGTGGCTACGTATCCACGATAAAAGTTTTACGTATCAATGACGATCTAAAGTATCGTGACCCCACAGACATACTAAGTCTGACAACACTAGGAGATAATGTATAATGGAACTATCACTCATCCGCAGTCTTATGGACAAGGAATTTTACGACGAGCATCGTGGTGCACGTTGTCCTGATCGCCTGTTCAGTAAAGACGTTCAGAAGATCAAGCAGTCTATTGATAAGGCTATGATAACCTACGAGCGTAGCATCACCCCTGCTGAGATTGAAGCCTTGTTTATGGCTAACAACCCTACGCTTACTACAGCACAGAAACAGGCGTACTCTGCCTTGTTCTACAAGGTAGCCAAAGAAGTACCTATGGGCAGTGACGTAGCACAAGAGGTGTTATCTAAACTATTCCAACAGGTAATTGGTGAGGACATTGCCAACCTTGGTTTTGATTACGTCAACGGTAGCAAGTCTACGTTGGAGCCATTGCGGCTTATGCTTGAGCAATACGGCGATGACTTCACACCTAACCTCAAGGTGGAGTGGGAAGACATTGACCTTGACACTATCCTTGCACTCAATGACCTTGAGACACGTTGGACATTCAACATCCCAACCCTTACACGTAAGGTTGAGGGCATCAACGCTGGTCACTTAGTAGAGGTAGGTGCCCGTCCTAACACAGGTAAGACATCCTTCCACGCCTCACTTGTAGCTGGGCCTAATGGCTTCTGCGAACAGGGTGCACGTGTCGTTATCATGTGCAATGAAGAAGGCTATCATCGTGTAGTACACCGCTACATTACAGCGTGTACTGGTATGGACAAGTATGAGGTAGCTAAGAACAGAGACAAGGCTCTAGCTATGTTCAACAAGATACGTCCACAGTTGATGTTCAAGGATGCAACAGGACGCGACATGAACTGGGTCGAGTCTGTGTGCAAGTCATACAAACCTGACATAGTTATACTAGACATGGGTGACAAGTTTGCTCGCACTGCTGGCTTCTCACGTCCTGACGAAGCACTCAAAGCTAACGCTATTCATGCAAGGCAGATCGCCAAGCAACAAGAGTGCGCTATGTTCTACATGTCGCAGCTATCTGCTGATGCAGAGGGTAAGGTTGTACTCAACCAAGCTATGATGGAAGGCTCACGTACAGGTAAGGCAGCGGAAGCTGACCTGATGTTGATGATTTCTAAGAACCCTACAGTTGAGGGGCAAGAGGAAGAAGATAACCAACGCCACATCAATGTGGTAAAGAACAAATTGTCAGGGTGGCATGGGATTGTACACACTGATCTGGAATACAAGATAGGAAGGTACGTAGCATGAGAGATTCGTTAATGAAATATATATTAGTTATGCCTTATGATGCGTGGGAACCAGAGTACGGCGATGTCGAAAAGCATGACTATACTTTTTTTGAAACGCCTGAAAAAGCTATGAAGTATCTGCACGATAATATATATGATGCGTATAATGAATATCCTTTGAGATATGAAACGTGGAAAGAGTGGGCAGAAAAACAAGACATTTATTTATATGAGAGGAGTGCAGTATGATACAAACATTTTATGTAGATCACATGGGTACAGATTTATCTGTGGCTAATGCGGCAAGAGTAAGTTTTGGTAAGCGTAGCGAGATGGATACGAGTGACGTATGGGGGCCACCTAAGCTGAAAGACAAAGATGCAAAGCTCATACGTTACTTAGCTAAGCACAAACACATCAGCCCCTTTGGGCATTGCTTCGCATCCTTCCACGTTAAAGCACCAGTGTTTGTCGCTAGGCAATTAGTTAAACATAAGTTCCTACGTTGGAATGAAATAAGTAGGAGATACGTGGACGATGAGCCTGAGTTTTACACACCAACTGTATGGCGTGGACGTAGCGCTGATAAGAAGCAAGGTAGTGCAGGTAACGTAACTGTATCTGACAACGGCTTTAATGAAATTGCAATGACTGAGTATGAGTTCCTACTAGACGTAGGGGTATGTCCTGAACAAGCCCGTATGGTGCTGCCACAGAGCATGGTCACTGAGTGGTACTGGTCAGGTAGCTTGGATGCATTTGCTGACATGTGTAACCTACGCTGTAAGCCTGACACCCAGTATGAGACACAAATTGTAGCTGGGCACATTGACACAGAGATGTTTAAACTATTTCCTGTGTCGTGGATGGCATTGAGGGAGAACGAATGATGAATGAAATAAAAGTAACAGACATAGAAGAACACGAGGATGGCAGTGCTACACTACAAGTAGAGTGTGACCCTAAGATATTCGCAGCTATCTTTAACGCAGGGTTTGTTGAGTTAATAAAAAAAGGTCTGGAAGGTGAGCAGTGGCAGACCTGTGTAAGCTGCGGTGGCCCAGCGCTGAGTGACATGTGTGGCTTCTGCTTAAAGGAAGAGTAATATGATTAGACCTATGACACAAGAAGAAAGAGAACGTGCAACTGAGAGGAGACTTAGTAATATGACTACAGCAAAATCAATATGTGAGATACGTTTACACAATGCAATGGTACGTAACAAACTTACACTAGAGGAGTGCATAAATGCCATAGATACTTTTGCAGAAGATAAAAAGTTTCACGAGCATCTTGACAAGGTATACAAGAATGGAATAGAAGATGATTGGGATACATGGCATGATGGCAATATAGCTTAGGAGATAATATGATACTGACCCTCGACGTAGAAAACACAACAGTAAAACGAAACAAGAAACTACACCTAGATCCATTTGAACCAGAGAACTCTTTGGTTATGGTGGGTATGTTAGGTACTGATGGCACTACAGATGTGATTACATTTGATCATGCAGATGTAGAGCCTACCCCTGATGGGCATAAGATGGTACAAGACACGCTTGACCTTACTACACTGCTCATTGCTCACAATGCTACACACGATCTAGTATGGTTGTGGGAATCAGGCTTCACATATGATGGGCCTGTTTACGACACCATGCTGGGTGAGTATGTATTGCAGCGTGGACAGAAAGAACCTCTGTCACTTGAGGCATGTGCTGAACGCCATGAGCTTGAGACACAGAAGCAGGACAGCCTCAAGGCATGGCTCAAGGATGGTAAGTCAGTACGTGAGATGCCACATGACGAACTATCTTCATACCTAATCTCTGACCTACAGGCTACGTACCAGTTGTATCAGAATCAGGGCGCACGTTATGAAGAGTCCAAAGGTCTTATACCTACACTCAAGCTAACGCAGCAACTTGTTGTTCACCTTGCCCGTATCTATCAGCGGGGCTTCAAGGTTGACATGGAAGAGTTGTACAGAGTTAAGGATGACTTTGAACGTGAGCGTAATGAGCTACTGTTTGCCTTAGAAGAACAGGCCAGTGATCTAATGGGTGACAGACCTATCAACGTCAACAGCACAGAGCAGTTGTCTATGGTTATATACAGCCGCAAGCCATACGACAAGAAGGTTTGGTCTGACCTGTTTGACGAGCGTATGCCTGACTCTGAGTACAGATCTACTGTTACGCAACACTCAGAGAAACTATTCAAGCAGAAGGCACATCAATGCAGAGACTGCTATGGTACTGGTCAGATACGAAAGGTAAAGAAAGATGGAACTCCATTCGCTAGAACTAATAGATGTAATAACTGTGACGCTACTGGCTTTGTATACACTGATACCAACGCTGTTGCTGGACTGAGGTTCGTTGCACCTACAGCTAAGTGGATCAGCAACGCTGGCTGGGGCACCAGTAAAGACAATCTCGTACACCTTGAGAGTGTAGCTAGGTCTAAGGGCATGAAGGATGCGGAACGTTTCTTACAGAATGTACGCAGACTATCTGCTGTCGAGACTTACCTTAAGAGTTTTGTTGGTGGTATCGAAGACTTCACTAAGTCTAACGGTATGCTGCACGTGAACTTGCAACAGCACCGCACCTCTACTGGTCGGTTGTCAGGTCGCAATCCTAACATGCAGAACATGCCACGTGGTGGTACGTTCCCAGTCAAACGTGTATTCATATCACGTTGGGAAGGCGGTAAAGTTATTGAAGCTGACATGGCCCAGCTTGAGTTTCGTGTCGCTGCATTCCTAGCGCAAGACGCTACAGCTATCAAAGAAGTGTCTACGGGCTTCGACGTTCATAGCTACACCGCCAAGGTTATCAGTGAGGCGGGTCAGCCTATGACCAGACAGGAAGCCAAGGCTCACACATTCGCACCCTTGTATGGTGCAAGTGGCTTTGGTAGGTCTAAGGCAGAGGCTGCATACTACAACCAGTTCACTACTAAGTACTCAGGTATTGGTATGTGGCATCAGGCTCTAGCCAAAGAGGCACTCAACACAGGCAAGATCACTACACCATCTGGACGTGAGTTCGCATTCCCAGATGTAACCAGACGTAAGCATGGGGGTGTGACATTTTTCACACAGATTAAAAATTATCCTGTGCAATCGTTCGCAACCGCTGACATCGTACCTATATCTCTGATATATGTAGACAAGATGCTTACAGCTAACAAGATGCAATCATGTGTCGTAAACTCTGTACACGATTCCTTAGTGATAGATGTACACCCAGACGAAGAGGACAAAGTACTACGCATTATCAACTCTGCCAACGACAGGTTAGCAGAACTGGTAAATGTTAAGTGGGGTATAGACTTTAACGTACCCTTATTATTAGAAGCAAAGATAGGGCCAAATTGGCTTGACACAAAAGACGTACTGTGATATAACCACCGTCTGTCTTAAATGAAATATAGGAGAATATAAACATGACACAAGTAACAACAGCAACAGATAACTATGCAGCAATGGCCCAGCAGATGGGTATGTCAACCGCTATGCCTTCCTCTGAGAAGAAGAAGTCTAGCAACCTTCCACGTTTGCGTATCCACCACAACCCATTGATGGGTGAGATGGAAGTAAAAGATAAGATGGTAAAGGTTGAGGTAGTCGATGGTGGTACATACAAACTAGAAGTACCAGAAGATCAGACCTACTATGCTACTAGTGCAATCATTCGTCCATTCTTGCAGCGCTTTATGTACAAGCGTTTCATCATGGGCACTGATAACTCACCTAATCGTTATGTCAAAACTGTTATGGCTAATGACCTTAACAGTGACATGAAGGACAACGATGGCGGCTTCAACTGTGGTAAACCCTCTGGTTGGATTGAAGACTTCGCTGCGTTGCCTGACACGATGAAGGATCTTATTCGTTCTATCAAACGAGCGCGTGTTCTGCTTGGTACAGTAGAGCTTGTAGATCCTGTAGATGAAGATGGTAACAGCGTAACACTTGCGCCTAGCCCATTCATCTGGGAGATTGAGAATCGTGACGCCTTCAAAACAGTTGGCGGCATCTTTACTCAACTCTCAAAAATGCGGCACCTACCACCGCAGCACAACTTCATTGCTACGACAGAGAAGCGTGAGCTACCTAACGGTAATTGCTTTTACCTTCCTAAAGTGCAGTTAGATGCTTCAAAGACTATCGACATTTCAGATAGTGAATCACAAGAAACGTTGGCTAACTTTCTAGCTTGGATCGCAAACTATAACGAGTACATCTTAGGTGCTTGGGATGAAAACAAGCATAAGAATGATGACGTTGATGAAGATCTTGTTGACTCTTTCGTTGACATCGACGCTGACGAGTTCGTGTAATGAACCATCCTGCTGAACTGTCTATTCATTCTTACTTGGTCAATGCGACTAAGGGTGAGTCCTCTATGTCAGAGGAAACCATCCAACAAGTAGGCGCAGAAGTTATGGAAGCAATGCGTAAACAGTTTGGTGGGGGCAATAAGCGTGACGGGTTTCGCTTACGTATGTCTAACATAGGTAGGCCAACCTGTCAGCTTTGGTTTGAGAAGAACAAGCCAGAGACTGCGTTGCCCAAGCCAACCACATTTGTAATGAACATGTTACTAGGAGATATAGTTGAGGCTGCTTTCAAGGGCATATTAAAAGAAGCAGGTGTATCATATCGTGATGCAGAACATGTGACGCTTGAGTTAGACAAGACAAAAGTAAATGGTACGTATGATCTAATTATAGACGGTGCCGTAGACGATGTTAAGTCTGCCTCTGATTGGAGTTACAGAAACAAGTTCGAGTCTTTTGATACACTAAAGAACAGTGATCCATTTGGATATGTAGGACAGTTAGCTGGCTACGCTAAGGCATCAGGCACTAAGGCTGGTGGCTGGTGGGTAGTAAATAAAGCTAATGGAAATATTAAATATGTTCCTGCTGATACCCTTGACATGGAAGAAGAAATCACTACATTAAATAAGACAGTCGATACTGTCGAGAGTAATGAGTTTAAACGTTGCTTCAGCCCTGTACCTGAAACATTCAGGGGGAAGGCAACGGGTAATACCATTCTCAATGATAGCTGTAAGTTCTGTGACTACAGGTTCAGTTGCTTTGAAGGGTTGACAGAGACTGAATCACGAGTGTCACAGGCTAAGAACAAACCTACAGTTGCGTACATAGATTAAAGGAGAAACATATGTTAGGTGATGACGAAATTAAAGAGATGCAGGATCAGATTACTGCTATGGAAAAGGATCTTGCGGAGCGTAAGAAGCAGCTACACGAAGCTAGGTATGCAGGACTACGTTCAGCTATGGAAGCACGTAAGGCTGCAGACGATGCGGTGCGACAAGAGCTACGGTCATTAGGTGTATCTACTGTAAGTAGTTTGCCTAGTCCTTGGAATGGGTTGTGGCGTATCTAAATGCGGGGTAAGCAATACTCTGCTGCCCTAAAACATGGGTATAGGAGTGGTCTTGAGGTAAGAAACAAAGACTATCTTAACGAACTTGGACATCCCTTCAAGTACGAAGCTATTAAGATAGAGTGGGAAGACCTCATGTACCGCACCTATACTCCTGACTTTATTTTAAAGAATGGTATTATCATTGAAACTAAAGGCAGGTTTACAGCAGACGATAGGCGCAAACATTTAATGATACAGAAGCAACATCCTAAGTTGGATATACGTTTCGTATTTACCAGTAGCAGAGCTAAACTAAGTAAGGGTGCTAAGACTACGTATGGACAGTGGTGCGAGAAGAATAAATTCCTGTACCATGATCGCATTATTCCAGAGGAATGGCTGCACGAAAAGGGTAAGGATAAACATCCACCCTTGATACAGTTCCCTCTAAAGAAAATAAAAAGGAGATAACATGAGCGGTGAAAAAATATTTATGGACTTTGATCAGAACGATTACATCATACGACTAAGCCCCTTCTTAAATAAAAAAGGTGAGTGGACAGGAGAAATAATGGTAGGCACTTGCACTACAGATGACAATGTGTTATCAGACTTTGACCATGCACAACTAATGAAGCTGTCTCATATGATGTGTGCGTCACTTCCTGTAATGGAAGAAGACTCAGCGGTACGTAGGTTACTAGAGAATGAGGTAGAGCGAACCATTGATGATGCACTAGAGGAAGAAAAGGAAAAGCCAGCCATTGAGGTTGCAGGAGTTTCAGATAATGTAATATCTGTATTATTTAATAGCAAAGGAGACACAGATGGTTGACGTAGTAAACAAGCCACCACATTACAATACCTCTAACATAGAATGCATTGACGCTATGGCAGCTATGGTAGAGGACGCTGATGTAACAGCACACGAAGCATACTGTTGGCAGAATAGCTTCAAGTATCTGTGGCGTTGGAACTACAAGAACGGAATAGAGGATCTACAAAAAGCTAAGTGGTACATAGAGCGTTTGATTGAGGAAGTGGACAGTAGGAAATGATAATCAAAACATTTCTTACACTTGAACTTGATGAGGACGATTACCCTGTACCATCTGACGGGAATATTGAAGAAGAAATTAGGGCATTGATTCTTGAATACATATATGATATTGATGGCCTAAACGTAAAACATTTGAAACTATTTATGGAGTAATGATAATATGAATAACTATTTACCAACCGACTACCAGTCGTTCATCCACAAATCCCGCTATGCTAGGTGGATACAGGATGCAGGAAGGCGTGAGACATGGGATGAAACTGTAGGCAGATACATCGACAACGTAGTAAGACGTGTGCTACCTGACAGCTTACATAACCTTGCGTTAGAATGTGAGCAAGCTATTTTAGGCTTAGAGGTAGCACCTTCTATGCGAGCTATGATGACAGCAGGGCCAGCCCTCGACAGAGATAACACTGCTGGCTACAACTGTAGCTATCTACCCGTAGATGACCCTAAGTCCTTCGATGAGGCTATGTACATCCTCTTGTGTGGCACTGGTGTCGGGTTCAGTGTGGAGCGTCAGTACGTCAGTAAGCTCCCTGAGATTCCGCAACTCTTCTATAGTGATACTACAGTCGTTGTCAAAGACAGTAAGGAAGGTTGGGCTAAAGCGTTCCGTCAAGTTCTTGCTCTCCTCTGGGCTGGTGAGATTCCTAAGTGGGATGTATCTCGCGTTCGTCCTGCTGGTGCTAGACTAAAAATATTTGGCGGCAGAGCCAGTGGTCCAGCGCCGTTAGTTGAACTATTTAACTTCGCTATCACAACGTTTAAGAATGCACAGGGCCGTAAGCTTACAAGCATCGAGTGCCATGATCTTATGTGCTTTATTGGTCAGATCGTTGTGGTTGGTGGTGTACGCCGTTCAGCTATGATTAGTTTATCTAACCTATCTGATGATCGTATGCGTCACGCTAAGTCAGGCCAGTGGTGGGAGACTGCAGCTTGGCGAGCGTTAGCAAACAACTCAGTTAGTTATACAGAGAAGCCTGACATGGAAACATTCATGCGTGAGTGGCAAGCATTAGTAGAAAGTAAATCAGGAGAGCGTGGTGTATTCAATAGACAAGCAAGTAAAAATCAAGCTAAGAAATATAAAAGGCGTGATCCTAACTACGAGTTTGGAACTAACCCTTGTAGTGAGATTATACTTAGGCCGTATCAGTTCTGTAACCTTACAGAGGTTGTCATTCGTGCCACAGATACTCTTGCGGATCTGGAAAGAAAGGTTCGTATCGCAACGATCCTTGGAACAATCCAATCATCTCTCACAAACTTTCCATACTTGCGTAAGGTGTGGAGCAAGAACACAGAAGAGGAGCGTTTGCTGGGTGTGTCGCTTACAGGAATAATGGACAACCCTCTTACTACATCAGAAAACAAAGGATTGGAGAAGACCCTTGCACATCTTCGTGGAGTTGCTGTCAATACTAACGCTGAACTTGCTGACACTCTTGGTATACCTCATAGCACTGCAATTACATGCGTCAAACCATCAGGCACAGTCTCGCAACTGGTGGATTCAGCCTCTGGGATACATGCTCGCCATAGTGCCTATTATATCCGTACTGTTCGTGGTGATAACAAAGATCCATTGACACAGTTTATGAAGGATCAAGGCATCCCTAATGAGCCATGTGTTATGAAGGGAGACACGACTACTGTGTTTAGTTTCCCTGTCAAGTCACCTCGCAAGTCAATCACTCGCAATGATATGACAGCGATTGAGCAGCTAGAGACTTGGTTAATGTATCAACGGCACTGGTGTGAACATAAACCAAGCGTAACTATCTCAGTTCGTGATGACGAGTGGATGGAAGTGGGTGCATTTGTGTACAAACACTTTGATGAAATGTCAGGTGTGTCTTTCTTGCCACACTCAGATCATACATATCAACAGGCACCCTACCAAGATGTAGACAAGGACGCATATAGTGTGCTACTAAAGTCTATGCCTAAGAAGATTGATTGGGCTGGGCTGTCTGAGTACGAGAAAGACGATAACACCGCTGCAATGCAAACTATGGCTTGTACTGGTGATGCATGTGAAATAGTAGACATAACATAAAAGGAGATATACTATGGCTAAATTAAATATAGATGGTGTGGATGTTTACACTGATGACTTCGATGAAGATCAAGTTAAAATCTTTCAAGAGGTGCAGCAGATAGCATCTGAACTGGCTAGGCTAGAGTTTTTGACACATTGCTTAAAGCAACGTCAGAGTGCCCTAGCACCCCTTCTTTTACCTAAAGAAGAAACGAAAGAAGAAACAAAAAAGGATAGTAAAAAATAATGTACACTGTAATTTCACGTAACGAATGCATTTTTTGTGACAAGGCTAAGGAGTTGTTAAATGTAGATCGCATTGGTTACGTGGAGTACAACGTACAATCCCCCAGCAGCAAGTGGTTGTTGCATCTTTTAAAACAAGCAAACATAAAAACTGTACCCCAGATATTTGACAGTAATGGAAAGCATATTGGTGGGTACACAGAACTCAAGGAGTATTTAAAATGATTATTGAAGTACCAGTTACAGAAGAAATGATTATTGAAGCAACAAAAAAAGCCAGAGAGATGGGCCAACTCAAAGGTTCAATGATGAACGGTGGGCGCAATCTTTCTGGCTTTCTAGGAGAACTGGCAGTGCATTCTCTGTTGGGTGGGGAGATCCATAATACATACGATTATGACATCCTTCTCAACGGTAAGAAGATAGACGTAAAAGCTAAGAGTACCAACTACAAACCTAAACCTGAGTATGCAGCTACGATCTTTAAGTACTCTGAAAAACAAGGCTGCGATTACTTTGTGTTTACAAATGTAAAGAAAGACTTGTCTAAGGTGTGGGTGTGTGGTACATATGAACGTGACGGGTTCGTAAAGGATAGTGTACTAAAGCGTAAGGGTGAAAAGTTCTACGCAGGTACTAGAGAAATCGAATATCGTAGAGATAACTACGAAATGAAGATAGGTGATCTTAAGCCTATAGATGTACTAAAAGAAGCAGCATAAGGAGAGTATAATGGGCAACAATAAAAACATGAGAAAGCAACGTGGATTAGGGAAGCACGATGCACCATTGCGTGTCCAGTACAATCAGGGGTCACAAGACTTCAGAGCAGGGCGTGTCACTAACCCATTCCATAAAGACACAATGCAGTACAGGGAATGGGAGAGAGGGTTTAGCAAATCCTATTTTGAAACATTGAAACGGCAGAAGGAATATGAATCTAAAAGAAGAAGCGAACAAATTTCTACAGGAGAAGTACAACATGTCTGACTTTAATTCGTATCAGCGTAATGCAAGTACAACTGCCATCTACCCAGAGGAGCATCGCATCCTCTACCCTGCATTAGGGTTAGCTGGTGAGGCAGGTGAAGTAGCCAACAAAGTAAAGAAGCTTATACGTGATGGACCTGAAAAGCGTCCTGATACATGGCGAGAAGACATAGCCAGTGAGATTGGTGATGTACTTTGGTACTGCGCTGCATTAGCTACTGATCTGAACTTGTCATTAGGTATGATAGCAGGGCAGAACGAAAAGAAACTAGGGCAACGAAAACAATCTGGAACTCTAGGCGGCAGTGGTGACACACGATAAACTAAAGGGGGCTTAATCGCCCCCTCTTTTATTTACTAAGTACGCCTTTGTAGATCCTTCCTAGCTCTATCAGAGCCTCGACTTCACTTGCGTCTGACATCTCAGGCGGCTCACCATTCTGGCGCATCCACTCACTCATAGCAAGCTTACGTGTATCCTTATCAAGCTTACGAAACTTCTCATGTGCTAGTAGTAGCGGATCAGTTCTAGCGTTACTAACTTTTTTAGCTGCTTCTAAGAACTTATTCTTCTGTGCCTTGAGGTAAGGAACAATACGCTTGTTTACAAACTTATCTACACTTTCAGACTCTCTTACGGCTCGCATGTCAGGATCTGTACTGTTTAAGTACTCTTTACGCAACGCTGTTTCATAAGACTTTGACATGTCTACAAGTGCAGGTACTGCTTCTTGCATGTATGCATTCTCAATACGCTTACGTGATGGTATTTTAGATTTGCTACCCATTTCCCAATCATTGAAGCCCTTGTCTTTAAGGTATTCTCCTGATGGGGTGTCCATTGAATACTGCGTAATACCTGCGACAAGACCCAAGCCCATAGCCTTACGTTCTTTATCAGGTTGAAATATATCTACACGCTCTTCTCTTTCAAATTCTTTTGATGGCGTAAATACATTAGTCAACCCAGCCTGTCTAAATGACCTAGAGGTTTCCTCTAAAGAAGCATCTAAATAACTTTCTGTTAGTGTGGCTCTATCATCAGCTTGATCTGCGTACCACGCAGGTCTGTATCCTGTAGCCCTCTGTAACTCAGGTATTTGTGTGAGAGGTATAGCCCATGTACGTAAGTAATCTGCAACGCCTCTTGATACAAGCTTCTTAGCAGACTCGCTAGACACTAAGTCTTTCTCACTTGCAATGATGTTACGTATTTCTTCTACGTAAATGTTTGCAACTCCTGTTCTTGCAGCAGTACCCAAGAAAGTTTCTTGCACATCCTTTACGTCAAACCAAGATCCAAAAGTACCTTCACTCAATCTACGTGCACCTTCAGCTATCCATAGCGCCTGACGCATAGGGAAAAAGGAAGTAGCATCCCAGACTGTGCCCTCTTCTGTTTGTATCTCTTTATAGTCAGCAGGTGCGTCATCAGAATTTCTGTATTGCATTGCTGCTAGTATGCCTAAACCACCAGTTAAGTTACGTGCTATATTCTGCCTGTCTTTACGGTCAAATTTATCACCAAACTTTTTACCGTCAATATTAAAGGCACGTTTAATCATAGGATTGGCGGCACCACCACCATACTGACCCATAAGTTCTAGTGATTTAAACATGAAGCGTGGGAAAGGAGTGGTAACTGCCGTAAGACCGTTGCGAGTTAAGAAGTTACTTATGTTATTAAATACAGGTACTTCAGGTGGACTTGCATACGTAATGTCTAACGCCCTTCTGGTACTGTCTTCAATTAATTCCTCAAAGGCAGGTGCACCTTTAGGTCTAACCTTACTACTGTTAGCAATAAGATCGTCTATCTTTCCTTCTTTAAGAAGCTCCATCAGATCTTTACCGTAGTCACGTTTTACTAGACGCTCTAGCTCACCAATAAACGCAGCCCTACGTATTGTAAATTCTTGTATTCTGTTTGGTGTATTAAGTAGTGTTACTGCATCTTCTACTTTAGATAAACCCTTATCAATAAAACCACCTTTACCTCTACCTGTAGCAGTCTGATACTCATTAACTAGATCAAACATATTAGTGTGCTGCTTCATAAACTCAGGGCGTTTAAGTACAAAGTCTGTAACTTCTTTAGACAGCACAGGGTTTAAATACATTCTCTGTAGCATTCGAGTGCTACCAGCATAACTATCCCAGCTTGCTAGTGTTCTACCACCTGCACCCAATGCTTTAGCGCCAGCCTTTAATACGCCTATATCACCTCTCTTTTGAAACTGATCAGACATATTTAGTAAGATGTTATCAAAAACATTTTCAAGTGTTTCTAGTGGAGTACGTATAGCCGCAGATCCAGCGTTACGAAACGCAGTTTTAACCATAGATACCATGCCACCACGACGAATGTTTTCAATTCGACGCCAACCTTTTACAAACCTGTTTTGTTTGTCAGCCTGTACCTTTTCTTTAGCTCTAGTTAAATCATCTAGTGATGCAGCCTTACGTATCTGCGATAGCTTATTAAGTATTTTACCAGCTTCTGATCCACCAGAAACAACCATGTGCACGTAGTCATCAAACGACAGGCCGTACTTAGACAGAACATCAGCCAACTCTTGACTGTCTGCAAAGCCACTATCTACATCTGTAGTCAGTCTAAACAGACCCTCAATAATTGTTTCATTTTTACGGAATGCTTTAGGGTTTTTCTTTTTAAACTCAGAGGCTACCGCTACAATAGCATTAAACTTTTCTGGTTTAAGTAATGGGTTGACTAATTCATCAGCTTCATCTGTTAAACCAGTTAATGCTTTTTCTTCTGTTACTTTATATTTACGTTCAGCCGTAACCCTATCACTTACAAAGTCAGCAGCACGTATGTCCTGCATAGCCTTCACATCTTCTGCAACCTCAAGGCCATGTGCTTTAGCTGCATTAAAGTCTAGTGTCTTTTTACCATTAACTGTCTTTGAAATTACAACAGCTTTACCTGTAGCCTCAGATATACTGGCTTCGTATTCGTCAATAAGCTGATCTGCAATGTCAGAGTTTTCGTCAGCTACCTTTTTAGCTTCTGCTTGTTTAGCAGCCGTAACAGAAGCAGAGTTTTTCTCTATCTCTGCCATAGTACGAGCGCCTGTAGTCTTGTTCTTAAGACCTTTTAGTACAGGTGCTGCTAGTTGTTTAGTGGATGTTATAGTAGCAAATAATTCTACTGCAGTGATGCCCATATTAGCAAGCATAACTCCATACTCTTCATCTTCGTATGCTTGTCTTGCAGCCGCTACATTTTCAGGAATGTCAGCGATGCCCATAGCAGCGCCTAAAAAGGGCGACCATGCAGCACCTTCCATTATATAAGTAATGGTTAAGGGTGAATAACCTTGGTCCACTAGAGTAGTGGCTAACTCACTACGTATAGGGTTGTCACTATTTATCATTTCGTTTACCATGTAGGCACGATCTTGACGCTCTATCATATAATCACGTAAAACTTCTTCACGTGTAGGTTTTCTTACATCATCCCCTAATTGTATATTAGTAATATCTTCTACTTCTACTTTATAATATCTATCATCTTTTAATACACGCTCACGTTCCCAATTAGCTACTGCTGTAGCGTAAATATTATCTATGTTTTCTTCTGCAAAGTCAAAGTCTTTATTCATCAGAGCGTCTACACGAGGGTCTAATCCCTCTGGCTCTTCTGTTACTTCCTGTTGCTGCTGCTGCTGTTGGTATTTTTCGTAGATACTTTTATCAGGAGCCTTATATAAAGGAGCTTCCTCCTCAACTGTAGCTATTGCGGGTGCAAAACTATCCTCTATAATAGTAGAGTCAACAACAGGGCTTGGCTCAAAAAGATCATCATCTCTTTGTTCCTCTGCACCATCAAAAGATGGTAGCTTAGGTGCAAACATATCTTCCATTAACCTTGATGACCCCAAAGTAAATTACCAAATGAAGTTTTTACTGCGCTATACACTCTTCCATCGTGAACGTATTGTATAACAGTATTAGCATCATAGCTTCGTTTTTCTACCTTTACATCAGAAACGGTACGAGGTGTTCCATCAGATTTGGTAAAAGGTTTAAAATTACCAGTACCATTAACTTGTAATTCAGCAGCTAAAACTCGATCATCTGCATCACCTGCATTTAATTCTGCAATCTGAGTAATGTAGTCAGTCTCCGCTCTATTAACTAAAGTTGCTTTATACTTAGTGTATTCTTTAAGCACTTCATTAATAGCAGTCTTAGCACCTTCGTCATCTTTCCAAGGCTCTGCTTGTCTGCGAGCCTCTAATGCTAAATAAGAGTCTAGGTATAGCGCTGCAACATCGCCTTCATTACCACGCTGAAAAGATTTAATCAGACCTTCAGGAGTTAGTTCTACAAACTCTTTGCCTCTAAACTTACTCTTAACAGCATTATTAACAATACTATCTAAAGATTGTTTACTAAAATAATCTCCACCTAAATCATTTTTCTTTTTAAACTCTAGGTATTTTTCGTGTGTATTCTTGTACATACTTTCAAGAGCTTCTTTTTCATCCGCATCTTCTGCTTGTGACATAGCAAAATCTAGTTCAACTAATCTAGCTTCAAATGTTTTAGCCTTAGTTGTTAATGTTTTAGGTAAAGGTTTAAACTTTTCTGAAAAAGGAATAGCTCTTCCTTGCGTAACTGCTGGCCCCGCCTTATCCTCAGTACGTAAGCTTGTAGCAACAGGGGAAACCTCTGAACGCTCTAACTCATAGTCCTGTACTTCATACATTGTTCTAGGGTCTAAGTCTTGTGCGCTATAACCTTCAGCTTTATTTAAAGCAAACTGCGCTCCTGCCTTACCAGTCTTAAGTATATTGGTTGTTTGCTCTGGGCTATAGTATAAAGCTAACTGCCCTGTAAGTAGCTCTAGTTCACGCTCTTGCTTTCGTCTATCTGCTTCATCAGCCCTTGCTGCAGCACGTGCTTCTTTATCTATCATGCGTTGCTCAAGACGCTCTTCCTCACGTATACGTGCAGCTTCTTTATTGCTCTCTTGTATACGTGCTGATACGGCCTGTGAAAAGCCCCCTATGAATGCAGCTGCATTAAACGCCATTGTTATCTCCTAGCCATTAAACCTTTTACGCTGTCTACTACATCTTCAGCAACAGCTTCTACGTTTTCTTCCTCACCCTGCTCTACCTCATCATCTTCCTTCATGTTTTTTCTAGCACGTTTTACTGCCAGAGCAATCTTGGAATCTGGAAACTTATCAGGATCAATGTCGGGATCACGTAATCCCATGTCGTATTTAACACCATTCTTATCGCCTACAAAGGCAAGCATTTCTAGTATGACTGGTTGTATAAGTATACCAACATCTAATGTGTGCAGCCCCTGCATTACACCACCTAGTTGAATTGAATTGGATAACGCAGCAAGCGGCGTACCTAGTTCCATAACATCAAGCAGTTGATCCTGAAACTGTGGTTCTAACAAACGAGAAGAATAAAACTCTAACGCTTCATCTATTGTATTATACTTAGCGGGTTGCTGCCAAGGCATACTGCCCATCTCAGCTACCATTCCTTGTCCACCTATGGGTGCGTCAAAGCTTGGACCTTTATCCATCTGCTAGTGCCTTTCTTGCCATGTTAATTTCACGTACATATTCAACAACCATTTCACTAGGCTCTTTAGTAGACTCCGTTTCTTCTGGTTTCATTGACCTACGTAACAGCCCACCTTTTTCTGATGTAGTTCCTGTAGCTACTTTTTTAGCTTGTGCTTTACGTAGTACATTTAAGTACGCTGTTCTATGATTATTCATAATATATCTCCTTACTTAAAACCAACTACCAACAATAGAATTTGCATCTGCAGTTAGGATACTACCTACAAGACCACCAGCAGCTTCCCACCAACCCGCATTAGCTTCGTCATCAGCACGATCTTTATATCCTTTCTGACGCATTTCTTCCATAGTCATATTGGCTATTCTATCTTTTTCATTTTCAGAAGCATCGAATGCCCACTTCATCGTGTCACTATAGAAGCTAAACATATTATTATAGGCAGTGTTAGATATGTCTAAAGCATTCTTTGCGTTTAATTCGTTGACTCTATTTACAGTAGCGTTGTCTACAGTAGCAATTTGTCTACGCCAGTTAGCATTAAACTGATCTACTACTAATCTGTTGTTAGCATTAAATTGCTCACGTTGATTTTGTACGTTAGCATTAAACTGAGACATAGCATTCTTCTGGCCTGAATTATACTGTGCTATAGCGTTAGCTTGGGTTGAATTGAACTGATTAACTTGTGTACTTAAATTATCATAGAACTGATTAGTTTGATTTTCTGATGTAGCGTTAAATGCATTAGCAGCATTTTCAGCGGCAGCATCAGTAAACATACTCTGTACCCTAGACTGAGCTTGGAACATATTAGCAGCCTGTTGATTAGACAAGTTAGCCATATCCATTGTCATAAAGTTCTGTGCATTTTGCACAGCAGCCTGTTGACGGTTACTAAGGTTAGCCATATCTAAGTTAGATAGCGCAGCAGCTTCAGCCATAACCATAGCTTGTTTATTATTTAAGTTAGCTAAGTTCATTGTGTTAGCAATGCGACTATTCTCTAATGCAATAGTCTGCTCTGCAGTAAAGTTCATGTTAGCTACGTCAGATATTTTACTTGCATTCATAACACGAGCTTGGAATGCCTGATCAAACTCTTGTCCAATAAACTGTGCACGTTGCTGTGCTGCTAACATAGCACGTTGCTGGCGGTTAGATAAGTTCTGAGCTTCAAACTGTGCGAAGGTAGATGCATCAGCTTGTGCAATAGGCAGTGCGCTTTCCATTGCAGCTTGAACCATAGCCTGACCTGCCATGCTGGATGCAGATATACCACGAGAAGCCATCTTAGACATAACACCTCGCAGCGCACCCGCCGCCCATGCAGGAGGATTGTTAGCATCAAAGTCTTTTGTTAGCTCTCCTAGCTGTCCTTGTACAGTAGCTTTCTCAGAAGGTGTAGCTGTTGCAGCCTGTATTTCTTCTGTAAACTTAGCAGCCTTTTGTGCATTAGCTGCGCCTGATATAAGTTCACCGTCCTGTATCTCACGCTGTACAGGATTTTCCATTAGAATAGCTTCACCTTGTTCCGCTTCTAAATCAGATACAGCACTTTCTGTTTCTTGAGCAGCTTCTACTTGTGCTTTATCTGAGACTTCACCCTTAGCTACATCAACTTTTGCAGCCTCATCAACTTTGTCTTCAGTAGTAACTGCGTCTACTTTAGCAGCATCTCTAGGATCTACAGCGTCAACCTTAGATACGGTGTCTACGGTAGAGACTGTTCCAGTTGTAGCTTCACCAACCTGCCCTGCATCTTCACCTACATCTTGATCTGTTGATGTTTCTACTTTTACAGCATCTACTGTAGTACCTTCTGGCATTGATCCCGTAGGATCTAAAGCTTTTTCAGTAGTAAGTTCTGCAACAGTTTTACCCTTGTCTTCTGCTGGTGGATTTGTACCCACTTCATCATCATCAGTAGCAGTACCGCCTTCGTTATACTTTTTAACCATACCACCTTTAGCCATAGCCATAGCTGCTTGTCTGTATGAGTCCATCTTTTGCAAGGCACTAGGATTACTCTGTAAGTATTGATCAAAGTTATTCATGTCTCCTGTATACCCAAGAGAACCCGCAATACGATTCATTGCCTCTGGCTTAAATCCTTTAAACTGCATCATTGTGTTACTTCCTTATTATCCATTTACTACTTCGTTTAATCCCCAAGTCATAGCGCCTAAGCCTATTATAAATATTAGTACACCTGCTGTCAAGGATAAACCCCAAAATAATTTATCTCTAGCAGCAGCCTGTTTCTCTAAAGCCTCTTTGTGACGTTGCCTAGCAGCAGCTTGTTCCTTGACTACTAGATCCCACATTCCTGGTGGTCCATACAACTGACATGCTGAACGCAATTCATCCATTGCTTCTTTGTGTTTCATCTTAGCTTGGGCTATTGCAAACCCTTCTTCTTCAGATGAAGACAACCTACCTAGTGGGCCTTTGTGTTTACCTTTTTCAGCAAGTTGTATTTCAGAGTCAAGCTTTGCTAGTCTACCAAAGTGGGGTAGTAGATCAGCTACATCACCACCAGCTTTGACTGCAGAACTAACCGCACCTGCTATCTTAGTGACTGCGCCAGCAAGTGCTAGTACTTCAATCATTTATTTTCCTACTTGCATCCACACAGCAGTAGCTATAAAGGTTAGTACTGCAACTGTTCCTAATTGTACGAGTGTCTTCCATATACTTTTCTTTGTATCACGCCACGAGTCTAACAGACCACGTAACTCTTTAATATCATTAGCTGCATCCATATCAGCTAACCCTAAGTCACACAAAGCTTGCCTAGCACCCTTCTTAGCGGCTCTATCTAGCATAGCTTCTAGTTGCTCTGGCGTTAAAGTATTCATTTACAGATTACCATATGCGGTTACATTATCATCTACAGTAAGCGCACCTGCAGTAGTAAGTTTAAACAGAATATTAGTACCATACTTAATTATAAGGTTGTTACTTCCATCTACCTCAAATGACCAGTCTGAAGCACCCGCTGTGAGTTTAACAGTTCCACCTGCTTTAACATCAGTACCTGCTTCAATATCCGCAACAGCGTAGATGTCATTATCAGTAGGGGCTGTAGTATCACCAACACGTAACCCTTGTACTACATTGACGCCAGATGTTGTTATTTTTAAAGTTTCTGTAACGGAAGAACCTGCATGAAAATCTAAAGTATCTGCAGTTTGAACATCTAAAAAACCTCTTGTAACATTACCAGATTGAAAATAAATTTGACCGCCATTAGCATCTAAAGTTAAATCTTGACCAGTTGAAATACGAAAACCTTGTGTACCTGAAAATACCATGTTTTCACTGTTGTCAAACGCCATATTAAAAGTGCCGCCGCCTGTACCATTTTTAAATTTAAAGTTAGAAATACCACCATTATTGTCAGCATCTAACACGATGTTACCAGAAGCATCTACAGTAAAATCACCAGATCTTGTAACGTCACCCGTTAAAGCTGCAGCAGTAGATGCTGATGATGCGTTACCTGTTAGATCTGCTGTTACTGTATTAAACGTAACATTAGATGTAGTACCAACAGCTTGACCAATAGAAATAGTAGGCGACCAACCTTCACCAGCAGTACCTGATATAGAAACACCTGTACCCGCCGTAACACCTGCTACATAATTACCTGTAGTATCTGTACCCAAAGCAACTTTGTTTGCAGCTACAGTAGTATCAATACTAACATTTCCTAAATTTGTCATAGTACCAGTACCAGTGACATCTCCTGTTAAAGTAATTACAGGGTCTTTAGTTAATGCAAAATCTAATTTGCCGTTGGTATCATCATATGTAACAGAAAGTCCAGTTTCAGTATTACCTGCTACCATACCACCTACAGTATCCTGAACATACTCTTCAATGGTATCTGAACCTACATTTACATCGCCAGAAAAAGTAGTAGCACCAGTAATACCTAAAGTACCTCCTAGTGTAGTGTTACCCGTAACGTCTAGATCACCACCTACTGTAGTGTTACTTGTAATACCAAGAGTACCACTAAAAGTACTATTACCTGTGACCCCTAATGTACCTCCTACTGTAGCGTTGTTTGTAACTGCAGCACTATCTAATGTTGATGCGCCAGTAACACCTAAAGTACCACCTACAGTAGTATTTCCAGTAACACCTAAAGTACCACCTACAGTAGCATTATTGGTAACTGCAGCGCTATCTAATGTAGACGCACCTGTTACACCTAGTGTACCACCTACTGTAGTGTTACCTGTAATAGCTGCAGTACTAGAGAGTGTGGTTGCACCTGTAACCCCTAATGTTCCACCGACAGTAACGTTGCCTGATAGAGTAGAACCTGCTGTCACAGTAAGATCATCTGTTACTACAGTACCATCAAAGTAACCATCTTTAAACTTTGCAGCATTAGAACCTAAGTCTAATGTGTTTGGCGTCTTAGGTAAAACAGTACTGGGTGATACAATAAGATCTTGGCTTGGCCCTACCTTTGTGATAGGGGCACCTTCACCTGCACTCCCATCATGTTTATGCCCTGTAGAAGCATTAAACACAGATTCAATAGCGTTGTATTCTGCGTCAAAATCATCAGCATCAATAACATTACCATTAGCAATATTGTTTGCGGTGTCTTGTCTTGTATAACCTGCCATGTTTTTTCCTTATTGTCTATCTTCTTGGCTGTATTCTAATAGGGCAGTGTCTAATGTAAAGGTAGGGTTAGTAGAAAAATCTTCTAGCCTTATTGCCACAGTCTTACCAGAACCAATAATATTGGTATTATAAACTTTATCTAATTCCCCACCAAATTTACTAGCATTAGAAACATCACCACCAACTGGTAGTACGTAAATTTCTATAGTGTCTGTTGTTAAAACACCACTAGATAAAACAACTGTAGTATCATATGCTGTAGCTGTAACAGCGGGGGATACGGTCACAACAGTATTATTAAAATTAGATACAACTGCTGCTTTAATAGTTTCAGTAGTTGATACAGTAGAGACACTATATCCAGATTGAATTGCGCCATTTTTATATACTACAATTCTTGATGCATCTGTTCCTACATCATACTTTACTTTTTGTATTAAAAAATTTGTTTGTCCATTTGTGGGGGGCGTATATCCTGTTGCAGTTTTCCATACAGCCAGTTTGTAAAATACTGAAGATGATGCGCCCAAAAAAAACACCTCACTACCAGTACTAGCTATTTGTTGCGTAGAGGGCTGAACTACTTTTGTGTCTGTAGCTGATGCAAAATCATATTTAATATTTAAATCTAACGACATATTTGCAGTAGGCTCTGCATACAAAGTCATCTTGTAAAATGTCTTACGTACTTGTGGATCTGATATAGGCATAAAAGGCGACTCGTAAATAGCTTCTATAGAGGCACCATCAAAGTTAGAACCTGTTTCCATAACATAAATATAACCATCATTATTAGCAAAAGCTAAAGTCTCTAATGTAGATGTGTATCTGCTATCTGCAATAAAAGCTTTTATACCCTTAACAGTAGACCACGCTAATCCACCCGCACCCTGAGATATAAATTTAGTTGCTATTAAACCTTTAGCAGCTTCTGGCTGTTCAGATTCAATATATGAAAATATTCTATACTGAGCTTTTTCTTTTAATACAACAGAACAGTAGTTAGGAGACTGCGCTAAAAATTTAGTTGCATCTTTTACTATGGAATCAGATGCAATATCCAAACCAAAGTCACCAATACGATCTGTTGCACTTAATAGTCTTATACCATCAGGGGCGAGATACATAATATCACCGCCAACTTCCTGAATAGTATCACCGTTGATACAACCAATACGGTCTGTAATAGGCGATACTTGAAAGTCTGCGGAACTACTTCCAGTAAGTCTTTTAATTGTATCAGTAGTAAATATAATAAGTTGTTCACGAAAAACTGCTAACCCTGTAATATCGTTTGCTACGTTTATACTTCCTGCACCATTAGCTACATTAAAATCATGTGTACTAAAAGGAGCAGTAAAGTATAGATTATTTCCTTTAGCGTAAAAGGCAGTGTTTTTAAAAATAGCTACGTCTGAAGCGCCTTGTGGATCATTTGTTCCAATGTCATACGTATCCCCACTACTATCATTTTTAAAAAAGTCAAAAGTATTGCCTGATGTATTGTATATAGCAGGAAAGTTTTTACTATCTACAAATATAACTTTATCATCACCATCTAAATTATACAAAATACTTTTGGCTTTACTACCATTAGTAAGTGCACTTTCACCTAGACTAGCCCATGTAGTACCAGTACCATAATAGTATTCAGTTTTATTGTTACTATTTTTACGTGCAGTTACGATACGACCTGAACTAATAACTTTAAGTGCTAGTATAGTACCGCTACCTGCAACTTGTGTTGTACTATACTTTGAGTATCCTTTTAACTTAGAGTAACCACCCTCTTTATTTACCTCAAAGTTTTGTAGTAACGTAGCAGAACCTACAGCATTAGTACCCTGCTGTAGTGCAGTAAGATTAGAGATAAGACCACCTCTAAACTCAATAGGAAATGTCTGCCATTGTGTTGCCATTAAAAGTGTACTCGCAAGTCACGTACATACTCTGTACGATTTATATTTATACTACGTAAATGCTTAATGCCCTGTGTAAATTTTTGCATAGCTAATTGCGATGCTTGCATATCACCTCTAAATTGATATACATAGTACATTGCACCATCTACTATAACATAGCGATACTGTTCAGGAAGATTAGGTACATCAGAATGTAACTCAAGATCAAATCCCATTGTATAATACTCGTAAATTAACTCATAGTCTTTATCAGGAGTAGGTACTACTAACAACTCTCGACTAGGGGCACGTACTATATAACGTGGAGTTCCTGTACTACTAGAGTTATACTCAGTATCTACATGTTTGTCAAGGTATTCTTCATAGCTAAGTACTTTAAGTTTAATAGTATTTGTTGCTAGGGTATCATCACGTTTAATTCTAAAACTATTCATGTTAATTGTTTTTGCATCATAAGGATAGCTATAGCGAGTTTCACCTGCAAGCAATACTTCTGTTTCTTCTACGTGATTCCAAGGCCATTCATACTCTTCTTGTTGTATGTGACGAATAGCAGAGTTTACTGCATCTTTAGCGAAACTATAAAAACCTGTAGTAACAGTAAAGTTAGAAGAAGTTAATTCGACTTCATTAAGCCTACGATTTATATCATTAACTAATCCTAGATAATCGTATGCCATATTACTTCTCCTTTACACGTAAAAATACAGAACGTTCATACTGCAATGCACCTACTGTAGTTATTTTACAAGTAATCTTATATCGCTTATTGTTAGTTCCTAAACTTAATCTAATAGTAGCTACGGTTAATGTGTTTGTAGCTTGTACAAACTGTAGTCCATTTACAACTTGTGCAGGGCTTACTTCTGTTTTAACATTGTTTGCATCATCTATAAACCAATCGACACCAGAAATAGTGTCTGTACCTAAGAAACGTGACCAATCAATATTATAGTCAAGTAATTCATCTTTATCTTTATCAGGCCATTTGTATGACATTGTTCATCCTTTAAGCTGCTATGTAAACAGTATTGTTAGTTAGGCTACGTTCTATGTAAACAGAACGATCTTCTACTTGTATATGCACTACATTGCTTGTAGTTAAACTAGGAGAATTAGTTGTACGTAATTCTGTACCATGCGATTTTTGTCTAAGTATATACAGCACACGAGATTTGGAATATTGTTCTGCGTATGGACCATAATCAAATATTACTCCCGTAGGTGTACCTATATTAGCAGAAGAAGACAGTAAGGTTGTATCTAATGTTGTATTAGCTTTACCTGTTACATCTGCAAAAGAAGTGACTGAACCAGTAAATGTTGCAGACGGTATTGTTATATTTGCCTTAGCATCTACTTTTTCAAAATCATTTGCAGTAATATCGCTGAGTATTGAAGCTATAGTTAAATTAGCTTTTGCATCAAAGCTAAGTGTATCCACAACTGTTGTAGCGCTTACACTATTTGAAATTATATTTGCAGCACCAATACCTATAACATCTTCAGCAGATATAGTAGAAACAATACTATTTAAACTAGTATTAGCTTTAGCCTCTACACTTGCAAAATCATTTACGCTAAATACAGATGCAGTACTGGGTATTGTAAAGTTAGCTAGGCCAGTACCTAACAGTTGACCTGTAGTAAAAGAGGCAGTAGTTGGACTTAATGTAAAGTTAGCCTTACCAGATACAGAAATAAAATCATTTACTGTTGTAGTAGCTTCAGTACCTGTTACATTAGAAGTAGCTTTTGCATCAAAGTCAATATTTAAAGAAAATGTAGCTACAGTAGAGTCTGCTGTTACATTAGCAGTACCTTCAAATAAAAGACTACTAGCAGTTAATGTAACTAAACTGGTAGGTAAAAATCCTAATGCAGCAGCACTGGTAGTAGCCTGAGATATAGGTGTCTCTGATATGGCAGAAAAGCCTAGCATATGTTTAAAAGCCTATTATCTATAGTTAGCAGCAAAAGTTATTCGTTCTTTCATATTCAATCCCCTGCCAACTGCGTGAGGTATGTACGATCTAAAAAGAACCAGCCTTCTTTCCAAAGGTTCAATATGTACAAAGTTTGGTTCTTCTGGAAACGGCATCATATTTTTATAGGGAGAAATAAAGGTTGTAGGCGCTGAACCTTCTGGTGAAGTACAGTAGTATATAGCACTTACTCTTGAGTTAGTATGTATGTGTTCTTCTACATAATCGTCAGCTTTATTAAAATTTACCCAACTTCCTACATCTTCTAAACTTTCTTTACATCCATGCCTTTCAGCAAAATAGTTTACTGCTTTTTCAATTTTATTAAAAAGTAATCTAAACTTTTTATGTTTACTAGGTGAGTAATTACTAAATGTTGAAAAGTTTTGAGTGCCCCAATTTTCTGGCGTTCCATTTTCTAAAGTTTTTCTTAGCTCTTTGCACATATTATAAATGATTTTATTTTCTTCAAAAGAAACAATATCATCTTGTATTGCAAAGCTATGTCCTAAAAGACTTAATTCGTTCAAGGTAAAGCCTCAAATATTGTAGTGGGAGTAATTTTTGTTATAATGACTTTATCAGAAGATAAGTCAGGTTTATTACCCGCCCAATCCCCATCTAAAGGATGTGAAAATTTAGTTATTTCCCTTAAGTTATAATGTCTAATTTTGTTTTCGTAACAAGTAACATAGTGCTCACGTAACTCTGTTATATTTACACCAAGAGCATTAAACTCTGTAGTATTACAATTAATTGAAAACATTCTTTCGTCATTAACATCTATATCTTTTACTAATTCAGATATAGTTTCTACGGGAATTAACCAAGAACCATCAGGATTTTGTGTAACTACTTGAATTTCACAGCACCAATTATGGGTAGCTGTAGTTTCTAATAAAACCTGATTAGCTGCGTCTTGAGCTTCTGCCTCAGTTACGTAGATACTTTGATTATAGTGATATTCATCCCATGTTTGCATTTTATGTAGACCCGTAAATTGTGCCATTATTAGTTAAACTATAACTAGTTGTTTTAGCAATACCTGCTCCACCCGCAGCACCAGTACCACCATTCTGACTACTTCCAGGGCCGCCACCTGAAGATCCCCAGCCACCGCCGCCACCTCCATCATAGTAGCCACCGCCCCAAGCGCCTGCTTCTCCACCTGCGCCACCATAACTATTTGATCTAGTGTCTCTAACCCCTGGAAGTAAACGACCTCCTCCGTTGCCACCTACTGTCGAATAGTACGCAGACCCTCCTGCTTCCGCACCTGTGTAAGTGCCAGTAGAATGTAGGCTTGACCCTTTTTCATTTGGATAACGTCCACCTCTACCATAGTTACTACCGCTAGTAGAACCTCGACCAGCGTCACCTCCTCCAGCACCGCCGCCGCCGCCAGCTTGCCTGTCTCTGCTAGTATCCCATCTGGACGCGCCCCCGCCACCGCCACCGCCAGCAATGTAAGCACCAGAATAGTTAATAATAGTAACACCAGAAGATGTTACGTTTACAGCAGGTCCACCTGTAAATCCATTTCTTTCAGGTGTACCAGAATAAGCATTATAACGACCTGCAGTACCACCCCTTCCAATAATTTTTCCATAATTTTTAATAGTACATGGAATATCTACAGTTAATGCAGCTACTGTTCTATCATCTGACCAAACCCAAATACTACTTGGAATAACAAGTGTTCCACCACTTGAGATGAAACTAGATACGCTAATTTCTTGCCTTTGTGCAACGCCATTCACGGTGCCACCACTTGTTAGTGTAGTTTCCGCAGAGGCACCATACCATTCGTTAAATGACATTGTAGCGCCAGAGCTTTTACCAATAAGTCCTCGAATATCACTGTCGTTTATAGATGCGGATGTACCTGATGACCCCCCTACTTCTACATGAATATCGTTAAGAGATATTTGACCACTAGTTTGTAATGCCATATTCTTACTTTAACCTCTTTTTTAATTCATTAATTTGTTCTTGTTGCTCTTTAATTGCTTCTATTAAAATAGAAACCATGTTACCATAAGCAACCGCTTTATTTCCATCTTTACCACTTACGACTTCTGGTAAAACTTTTTCGACTTCTTGAGCAACAACCCCTGCTTGTCTTAGTACTTCTGGAGCTTCTGGATCTTCTTCATCCTTTACGTAGTCTGTTCTTTCATATGTATAACCATTGAGAGAACAAACTTTTTCAAGAGCATTTGGTATTTTTACAAGGTTAGTTTTAACTGCAATATCTGAATAGGCTGTCACATTACCTGAAGTCCATATACCATCGCCAATAGCTGCAGTTAAGGTTCCATTACGTCTATGTTGAAGTTGATGGCTTAATCCAGATATAGATTGGTTTGTTCCTGTACCTATATTAGTATGCGTATATGTAAGGCCATACATATTTCCATATGAAGTACCATCATCGCTAGTCTTATACGATGTTCCCATTGACCAAACATGTTGATAACGAGTAGAGCTATATAAACCAAAAACACCTCTACCAAAATTTCCTGCAACTAGAGCCAGTTGTGTACCCATAGTCAATTGACCAGTAAAAGTATCATTAGCATTACTACGAAGAAGTGTGCTGTAATCAGAAGCACCAGCAATTGTGCCGCCAATAAAATTTCCTGACCCGTTTATGCCTTTGGTAGTATCATCAACAAAAAAGCCGCCATCTGCCCTAATATATCTTGGAGTATAAATGTTTTTGGCAGTCACTTGGTTAATACGCAGCCACGATGTATCTTGGCAGCCAATCTCGCCTATGCGGGTTGTGCCGTTGTAAAACTGAATATGATCGCTGACGTTGTTATCAGCTTTGTAAATTCTTATTTCCGCATCAGATTGCGTTCCAGTACCAACATCAAGACGGTTCTTGGCAGTTAAATTAGCTTCAACAATCCAGTTTCCTGAATCCTCGCTATATGCACCCCAACCGTTGCTACTATTTAAAAAACCAATACGGTTACTATTACAGTGAATGCGGCGTTCACCGTGATCAGCATCAGACATATAAATATCTGAGGAACTGTGTGAGGGCGCGCCAACTCGTATCCCATTTATGCCAATAGTACGCAGACTTTCTGAGCCGTTATGATACAGTCTAGTATCAGCGTTTCTAAGACATAATATCGCCCATTCGTTATCAGTATCGTTGTAAATGCCCGCTTCTCCTGCGCCATTTGACATAAACACCCAATCGTCACGAATGGCATATCCAGCCCAACCACCAGAAACACCACGATCATCGTCTACTTTAACTGTGCCGTAATTGCCTGTGGCAACATCAATGTAGTTGGGGCCATTATCATTGAAAGATGTGCTAAGTGAAGCATTGCCAGTGCCATCCCAGCTTACTGAACCTGTTACAGCACCCGTTAAAGAAAGGGTGCGGCTAGTAATCCAACCTGCTGCTTTGCCAGACTGTAAATCACCATTATTATCAATATATGATTTATCAGAGCCATCGCGTCTAAACTGAACAATTCTATTTGATGACTGATCTGCAACAATATACCAACGATTAGAATGGTATTGTATTTTACCAACTGTCCCTGGATTTCCTGTCCAAGTAGGGTTTGATTGCGCTGATCTAATATCACTATTATTTAAGGTTATAGCACCAGCACCACCGCTAATTGTAAGATCGCCCGTCATAGTGCCGCCACTCAATGGCAGCTTGGTGCTGTCAGCTACAGTGATATTAGCAGAGCCGTTAAACGATACTCCATTAATGGTTCGTGCAGTTGTTAGTGTGTCAGCATTAGGGTGATAGCCATCGTGGAATACTCGCTGATATGTAGCGCCCTTTGACCAGCCACCAACAACAAAGTCATTTATGCCGCCATGCAGACCAAAGTACGCTGCGTAATCACCACCAATGTGGAATGCCATAAATGCATCATGTCCAGCATTGTCTTGGAAAACCTCTAAAGAAGCATGATAGGCAGAAGCAGTATCTATTGCGTTTTCTGATTGGAAGCGTAGCAAGTTGGAGTTGCCTGTGGCTGTCCAAGTATAGCCAACGCCTTTTCTGATAAAACTAGATTCGTGGTAGCCATCCAACAGGTCAGCATCTAAGCCAGAACCAGAACCGTCATTGCCAGCATGCCATATGTTGTTATTGTTATACTGAAATGACGCACCTGTAAAATCAATGTTACCGCTGGAATCAATCGTCTGACGTACCACTGGTGTTACACCTGTAGAGATACGAACACCTGTGTTTGAAGTGGTTCTTGATACAAGGCTTAACCAACTTTGGTCTGCTACAAGTGTAATACCATTTGGTAGATAAGTGGTGTTGGCGGTAACGCTACCCCCTGTTTGCAATAAATAACCTGCGCTGGCACCATTAGAGCCTATAAACTGAAAGCCGCCGTAGCTGGAAGCGCTATCTGGTCTTAACTGCGTTCCATAACCGTACCGTTGACCATTTGTAATATTAGCCCAAGAGTGCGTATGACTATCATTAGCCACAGTCACACTCAGTGTAGCATTAGCAGAGCCATCCCAAGAGACAGAACCAGATGCGTCACCAGAGAGTGATAGGGTACGGGAGGTAGTCCACTTGTCTGCGTTGGGGTGGTAGCCATCGTGGAAAACACGTTGATTACCACTACCTTCATTAACCAAAAATTGATGGGCTGCATTTATTTGTGCTCTATGAACACCGTCAACATCGTCATAGGCCATATAGAAAATGCTGTCGCCTACACCTATAGAGTAGCGAGTGTTTGTGGTTCCAGAGCCATCGCCTCTGAAGTGTAATACACCGTAGCCACCACCACCGTCTATACTTACTTCTGTGTTGCCGTAAAGATCATCACTCCAAGCAGTGTCTGTAGCTGTGCCACCAATACCTAAATGACCATTAATAGTTGTATTAGCATCAATTGTAGTTGCACCGTTGAGATATGTCGTGCCGTTATTGTAGAAATCATAGGACGTATTTGATGAACCTACATACAGTCCAGCCGCTTGAAGATCACCCGTCATAATGTCGCCAGTGACATTTACGTAACGACTGTCAAAACCTGTATAGCTGCTATCAATAGCTATATCATTAGCATTAACAGTAATACCACTACCGCCGCCTACAGTAAGCGTTCTGTTAGCTGATAAGTCTCCACCACCCGTAAGACCATTACCTGCAGTAATAATACGTGACGTAGGTACTTTAGCATCTAGTGCTGACTGTAAGCCATCTACATTACTAATTACATGTGCATGTGAATCGTCTTGTACTGCAGCAGTAATGTTAATATTAGCAGACCCATCAAAAGATGCGCTTCCTGTAACGTCACCTGATAGCTGAATAGTACGTGCTGTTTCTAAAGCTGTAGCTGTATCAGCGTTACCTGTAACATCACCTGTCAGATTACCCGTTACGTTACCAATAATAGCTGCTGTGACTTGATTGAACGTAACGTTAGCTGATGTTGCTACATCTTGCCCAATAGAAAACGTAGTACCAGTTAAAGTAATACCTGTACCACCAGAGTATACAGTTGTCTCAGCTACTTCTGAAAATACAATATTAGTAGTACCAAATACGATTGTACCTGCTGTACTTAAAACATCTAAGTGACCTGCGTTAGTAGAACCTTCTTTGATGAAGAAAGCATCACCCTTACCAAAGGCATCAGGGTCAGACGGTGCTGCAGTATCTGTATCTGTAGAGCGTGTAAGTACCCAAGCAGTAGAGCCATCACCTACTGTCGTTACTGTATATACACCATTTTGTGTTTGGTTTGTTTGGTTAGCGACAAGAACACGATCATTTAATACCATGCTTACGCTGTCTATAACTAATGCTGCATTTGTTCCTGCATTAGTAAGCGTAGCCCCTACACCTGACGAACCATTGTTGTAAGTAGCATTTAGGTTACTAGGATGTTCAGCACGTACTGGGGCATGATAGTGTATACCAGCAGAGGCAATCGTATCAACATACTGTTTTGTTGCGGCCCCTAATGCTGCGTTGGGATCAGTATTAAGAATAAGGTTGCCTGTCATAGTGCCGCCAGACCTCATTAAAGCCCCAGCAGCAGCTACAGTAACAGCGTCTGTTACATCTGCACTTGTGTCGATACCATCAAGTTTAGAACCATCTGTTGCAACATCGCGTCCATCAACTGTACCTGTTACAGTAATATCTGCGAAAGTGACATCCTCACCTACTACAGCAGCTTTGCTTGCAGGGTAGGTCATAAAAATATCTTTAGTACCAGCAGAAAGATCTACTGCAGATGTACCGTTAGAACCCGCCAATACTGTAGTACGTGAAAGTGTGTTGCCAGTATTCCACGTACCTAGACCTACTTCCCACTCATCAACACCAGAAGATGTATGAGCAATGGCATAAAAAGTCGTGTCTCCATTCGTAAGATAAGATTGAAATGTATCGAAAGTAGCAGAAGCACCGCCAAGACTTATGTTGCCAGTGCCTGTAGTAGTGCTATTTTCTTTTACACGATCTTTTAATATAAATGCCATTTAGTACAACCTTGTATTAGGTAATGCGAATTACCGCATTTGAAGCGTCTTGCGCAGGAAATACAACTGTGAAATCACCTGCAGTAGAAGTTACTGTAGAACCAAAGTTAAATACTGCAATAGCTTTGTCTCCTTGTGAGGCATTATATATTAATGCACCATCTGCAGAAATAGTTAAATTAGAAAATACTTCATCTACAAAATCAACAAAAGCAGTAGCGCCTGATAAGTTAATTATGCTTGATGATCCATCTGTAGGAGCAGTAATTACCTGTCCACCTGATGTATAATTCGTTCCTGTAGCTTCGTCAGCACCTAAGTCAGAATAGTTAGTAGTAGATGCACCATATGTACCTGTTGGTGAAGCTTTAATTAGAGCTATTTTTAAACTGTCTGTATCTAAGTCGTGAACACCGCCAAGTAGCTCTTGCTTAAACGTGTTGCACATTGCTGTAGTAATTGCCATTTGAGGGTATCCTTTATATGCAAAGAAAGATAGGCCACAGTTAAGCAGCCTATCTTTGTAAGTGTATTATCAGGCGATATTATATTTCGCTGATACCAGACCTTCTGGACGAAGGATCTTGCGACCGTATAGGTGCATACCACGCACAATATCTGCGAATGAGTCTGGGTCACGATAAGTCTCAGTTTTGTTGATCTGCTCTGCAGATGCAACGGCTGAGTCGTGTCCAGCACAAATCACACCATAGTTAGCGTTCTGGTTGTCTGTACCTGAAGTTCCTGCACCAGTACCTACTGATGGTAAGTTTGAAGATACATAGACGCGGAAGCCATGAAAGTTATTCAGAACCAAACCGTTCTGCAATCCTGAGCCACCAAAGTCTGCGTTCAACAAACGTGAATCTTCGTCGCGCATGATTTCCATCAACACTGGGTCAATTACAAGCCACCGACCAGATGAGTCAACCTGCTGTTGATCCAACAAACGTGCCATACGAGATACAATCATCGCAGGAGACACAGTTGCTGTTGGTAATGCTGTAGCACCAGGAAGACGTGCAGCTACTGGAATCGAATGATCCGCAGCAGAAGCAGTAGTGATGTTACCAAAGTCACCTTTTTTCAGCTTGTTAGCTGCGAGCAATTCGTCGCCGTTAGCCGCTGAGTTAGCTTTGGTTCCGTTGATAACGTCATTTACGGTATCAGCAGTTTCATCTTCCAAGATGTTACCAGTTGCACCAGCAGCAGGTGTTTGCTTATAACCCGCCATGTAACCAAGTACATCTTTGTCAAACTGATCAGCCAAACGATAGGCTGCACGATCTGACGCAAGGCTTTGGAAATTGACGTGACTATGCGCGTCCTCAATATCATCGACCTTGAAGGCAAAATAATTGGCCTTATCAATTTGAAGAGTAAAGTCAGAGTCAATCAAATCTTGTGCGGCAACAGTTGTACCACGCAAATAAGGCTTGACTTCTACTTCAGGCTCTTTAACGATTTTCACGCTATCTCCCATGTTGGCAATCTCGCCAAAATAGTCGTTGTTAGTAATTGCTTCACAGATAGCAGACTTGCGGAATGCAAGTTGTACCTGTTTGCTGTAGATTACTGGTGACCAAACCCCATTGGGAAGGTTACCATATCCACTCGCTGATCCAAATGCCATTGTTTATTCCTTTCGCATTATTGGTTCCAAGATACAAACTAAAACAATTTCAAGTTTAGAGGCTAATATACTGGGTGCATTGTCTATAAGAATGGCCTTTCTTATATGCAATGGGCCAATAGGGATTAGGTAGTTCCGTAAGAGTATTGCTGTTTGTGAATAGTAAAGTTTAATTTAGTATAGAGTAGGTTGCTATTTAATAGGGCTACCCTATACTAAGGGATTGTACATATAGTTATACCATAGTATTTCTATATGTCAATAGCTTAACGAGCATTTCCTGAAATATCATAAATAAATTTTCCAGTACGAATAGATTCCATAATATCATCCGCATATTTCTCGTATTCTTGTGGAGACATTTTATTTACCTGAGATTCTTTTAGGTAGTTACTTGTCTCATCTGTTTCAGGGCGAGTACGTGTAGATTTAGTTCCTACTGATCTCGCCGCATCTTTGTCAGTATTTTTACTTTTAGTTTTTGTAATGCCCCTATCAATTTTGTATAGGTCGATAGCACGAGAAGCTGAACGAGCATCTTCAGTATTTTCATACAAAGCATCTTGAACCCATTTAGGCTGCTCTTCAGCCCACTCATGGAAGTCATCGCTGTCACGTATTTCACCAAAGTCTGGGTGTATCCGCATAAGCTCTGCTTCAGCTTTTTCACGTGTGGCCTCATATCGCATTTCATCAATAGCTTTAACACGATCTTCTAATTCCTTTGATTGTTCTCTTGCTTTTTTAATTGCAATAGTTTCTACGATGGCTGCTACATCAGGGTATTCTGCTGCCCACTTATCTAAGTCTTCATCGCTAGTAGGTAGTTTAATTCCTTGTGCTGCAGATTCGTTAAGTTGTTCTTCTAGCTTTTTAATTCGATCTTCGTAGCTACGTTCTTTTTCTTGAGTATGTCTACGTAAATCACCATAGCGTTTTTTAAAGCTACGCTCTTCTGCTGTTTCAGGTACTTTATCTTCTTGCTGTACCTCTTCATTTTCTTTTTCAGAATTACTTTGTTCATCCAATAATTTCTGTAGTTCTTCTTCTTCTAGTTTTCGTTTATCTTCGTTTGAGTATTTGCGATTTGCAAATGCTACTTTTTTTGGCGATTCCATTTCGCCAGCCATTATTGTATCGTTCATTTATTTACTTTCTTTTCTGGGGCCACCGTAGCCTAGTGTTGTTGTTAGGGGGATGAGTAGCCAGACAAATGTAACAGATTACTTACGTGCTGCTAAACCACGTTTCTTTTTAGGCATACCGCCTTTTGCTAAACCTGATATGCCGTATGCTTTATCTAATTCTGCACCACCTGTTTTTTGTGTAGGTGATAAGTTAGCTGTTTTTATTTTAGCTTCTTTAGTCGCTTTCTTCGCAGCTTGTTTTGGAGTAGGTCTTGATATTGGAGAGCTATCTCTATCTCTGTCTCTATCCCTACTTACGGGTGGCGGTGTTGTAGTAGCTCCCGCACGACTTTGTGGTTTAGGTTCAGATGGCCTTGAAGGTGTCAATGCAGCGGCTTGTATCCCAGATTCTCTAGGAGTGCTTCCATCTACTTCCATTGTTGTTCCAACTAAAGGAGCAGTAACCTGTGTACCTGTAACTGCATTTTTAACTACGTCAAGTACATTTTGAGCAGCTTGTGCTTGTATATCTGCAAGTTGTTGTTTAGCTTGGTTGCTTTCTGCAGATGCCACTATTGGAAGTAAAGCTCTACTTCCTGTTGTCATACCCGCATCCGCAGGTCTATCTAATGGATACCCACTTAATACTTGAGGAGCAGCAACAGGTATTTGTGGGGCCGTAGATGTATCTGCAATACCTAGTGCTGGTGAGGCACCATACAGTGTAGGTGTTACAGGTTCACTTTGAGATTGTATTGCGGGAGAGAGTCCTTGCGACCTATCAAATGAAGCTTCTTGATTTTTAAGCGCAGTAGTCTCTGCAGTTGATTTTCTATCAAAAGAAGCTTCTTGCTGTTTTTTAGCTATGTAATCATATGCATCTATAAGATCATTAGTAGGATCTATTTTAGTTTCTGGCGGTACTCCTAATGCTGCTTTTTCTTCTGGGGATAAGTCATCTTCAATAGAAAGTTCAAAAGGAGTTTGCGTTGAAGTTGCAGTTAAACTTGGTGATAAAGGAATAGCACTACTATCTACAGGTGTAACATCTTTAGGCGGCTTTTCAATTTTACCTATATTAGACGCCGTAGTTGTAGCTGTTTTAACTTGTTCATCATTAAGACCTAACGCACCCTTTACTGTATTTATAATTTTACCAAATATAGATGTGTTTTCTTTTTCACCCTTTATTAATTTGTCTTTAGCAGCACGTAAGGCAGCTACTTGACCTACTACATCAGTCTTTTTAGCTTGTTCGATACGCTCATCAATAGTAGCTAATATTTGTTTTTTATTAAACTTATTACCAGCATACACTGCTGCACCAATTAATGGACCACCCAATGCACTAGCAAGTCCTGCAACAACAGATGGAGTATATCCAGTAAACTTATCTAGTTCTTTAATGTACATATCTAGTGGAGCGTCTTTCCAACTACCTGCTTCAACAAATGGATTCTTAGGTGCAGGTTGGCCTGAGCTACTACCATCACCACCCTGACGTACTACAGGTTCAGGTGTAACTTCTTCTCCTGTAAATAATACATAACCATCAGGTATGGTGTCAAGAGGTTTATCGCCTTGGAACCTAATATTTATTTTATTACCAGCTTCATTAATATATACTTTAGTTTCAATAGGAACATCTGCAGGAGATACAGGCCACTGAATACCACCGACAGCAAAGTTATTCTCTTCGCTATCGTCTTCATCTTCTACAATAATTAAGTCAGCCATACCAAATGGTAAGTCATCAGGCATAGTAGCTTCGTCAGAGTTACCCATCTGACCCATAGCTTCCATTTCTTTTAAACCCATCTTAGCCATCTGACGCATTTGCATAAGTTTTTCAAGTCCAATAAACCTAACTACATCTGCAGGAAAAATAAACTCACCTTCGCTAATGTTAGCTGGAATATCATCACGAACTTCTTTACGTGTACTTCCAGATGGAACTTCGTTACCAGATACTTCATCCACCATACCGCCTTCATCTTTTAGTCCACCGTCTTCAAAGAAGCTCATTTGATCTTTCATAGCAGTTCCACCCTTGTTAAATTTTAAATTATCACTACGCTTACGTGCAGCTTGTTCTGCATCTTCTCTACTTTTATGTGAGCTAGTAGGCTTAATAATTTCTGCCTCTAGCATAAGTTTTAATGTAGCATCATCATATTTATGACCATTATGTATACTAGGAATGTTTATCCACATACCCTTATACTTAAATGTAGTAGATTTTTCAGATACCATTTTACCTTCAGGAGTTTTATAAACATCCCTACCTGCTTGTGTTTTTTTACCTGTACTTGTACCTACTTTTTTATCTGCCATTTAGTACTTCATCTTTCAATAACTTTAATCTACGTAATTGATTTATTGCACCCTGCGCCCTATGCACAACAGTAATACTATCTGTTTGTTCCATTATTCTGTGTTGTTCAGTAATAAGATAGTCAAAGTATTCCTCTAACGCATTAGCCTGTTGGGGGTTGCCCAGCGTTGGCTTGAGGCGGTTGAGCAGTTGGTCCTTGTTCATTTCCACTAAATCCTTGTTCTTGAGGTGTAGGTACTTGACCTGTTCCTATGTTACCACCCCCTGCTCCTGTAGGATCTAAAGGGTTGGCTCCCTGTTGTTGTTGCTCTTGGGCTGGGGCTGCAAAGCCTTTCATAAGCTCTGCTTGTATTGCTGCCTCATCCATGTTGTTAGTTACTTTATCTGGGTCTAGCTCCATTGACTTAGCAATTTCTCTAATAATATACTGGAACTTAGCATATGGCGCTAGTGAAGGATTAGATGCTACTTGTAAAAACTGCATCAAACGCTGGCTACGTACTTCATTAGCCATAAGACTTTCTGTACCACGAGCTTTAACTTCTAAGTCTCCACGCAACTCAGGATCATAACTAAACTGCATGTTAAAACTAAACAAGCCTTCACCTAATGGTCGAAGTAAGTAATCATCAATGTTTTTAATTACTGTTTTTATACCGCCCTGTGCGGCACCCATAAGCATAGAAATGCCAGAAGCAGTACGACCCACGCCACTGACCCCTGTTTGACCATGAGCGAAAGATGGAAATCCAGTTGACTCATCTGCTAATACCCTTGCCTTATCAAATAGCTGCAGATTTTCTCCTGCAACATTAGGAAATTTAGTTCCAAACACTGCCTGTCCTGGGGCACCACCTTGGCGTCTAAATACCTTCCCAGGATATACTGATAGATCTTGGCCTGGAACTAAGTTAGTTTCATCTACTTCAATCAATAGGTTACCAGATAATACAGCATTGTCAACTGCCATTCGCATAAAACCATTCATTAAAGTTTGCGTATCATCCATATTTTCTGCTAGACCTACGCCAAAGAAGCCATAAGGATTTAGTTCATACGGAGAGGCATGATACGGAATCTTAGCAGGTTTGAAAGGATTAAGTACCATGCGTAGTAGTTTACCATTACAGATCCAAACGTTTGCTTGCAGTTCATCAAAGCCAGACAGTTCACTAGGAATATCTACGCCTTGCTCTTCTAGTAGCTCTACGTCTACCATACCCCAATACTCTAGTACTTCAAAACGATCAATACCATGTTCAGGTGCGAAGTCAGCTAAGTCATGCTCCCAATCTTTTCGTGTATAATCTTCACCATAACCAATAGCTTCGTCAATTAAAGATGCTCTAAAGTAAGGACGCTTCTTGAGGGCACGTAGTTGTGTGCGTGATAGTTTATGTCGCTCAATAACAAACTGAGCTTCATCCATGTTACTTGCATCTGGATCTGGGTAAAAGTTCCATACAGATACGTGAGATACCTGTGGTACTGTTTTAATCATAGGAGAGTATTCGCCATCTTCATTCCAATTAGCGTACTCTTTATCTACAGCAAATGGACCTTTCATTACGCCAGTACCAAACAATGCCATTTCAAATACTGTGCTACGTAAATGTTTACCTGCACTTGACTCATCTAACTGATCGTGTATTTTCTTTTGCATTTTTTTAGCTGCAATCATTGCGGGGCTAAATGTAATAGCAGAAGGCGTAAGTCCTGTAGTACCCTTTAGATTATCTATATCTTCTAGTTTTTCTTTTAGTGGCCCAAGACTTTCCATAAGGGTCTTTTCTGTCGCACCCTTAACCCACTCTTTACCATCTCCCTTATAGCCATATGGAGATACAATATCATTCTTAGTATCTTTACGTAGTTGTTCAGGTTCTTTAGGATCAAAACTAACATCTGCTACAACACCATCTGGTAACTCTGTAGGATCTACGCTTAATGGGAATCTATTGTTAGCAAATAGTACATCAATCATTTGACCATATGCAGCTAATGTTTTTGTTTTAGTTACTTTAATAAACACACGAGACTTTTCAGCTTCTGTAAATTGTACGTCAGAACCATACAGTCCTCTATAGTTTCTGTACGATTTAAGCCAGCGTTGTTCGTCCTGCTCACGATAATCCTCAGAACGTTTATATCTTTCCATAATAAATGGAATTATTTTAGATGCACCATAGTCTTCAACATCAGAGTTTTCTGTGTCTTCAAGGGCAATGGAATCGTCCTCAATAAAAATTTCATCAATATCTGACATATAGTTTCTTTCCTTAATATCCAAATGTTGCGTCTGCTACTTGCATACCGCTTGCCATAGTAGGGCCACCAAATTCAAAGTTAGTAAATCGTGGTCGTGACATGATACCGTATCTTAAAGCATCGTACAAGTGATCTTCTGAGGTTGTGTCAATATCCTCTGGGTTTCGTTTGTCGATGGGTAAGGCTGGAAGCTGTGCAATAAGATTGTGGCAAGTATTAAAGAAAACCATACGAGGCTCTTCTGTGTATTCGTCAACTTGCAATCTCCTGTGTACTTCGTTCTTACCAGCTACACGAGAGCCTCTTGATCTGTCGGATGGACGCCAGCGACATCCTTTCATAATCATTTGTTCAGCCAATGACGGGCCAGTATCACCACGCTTGTGCCATAAAGAACTATCCAAAACACCATATCTAATTGAGCCATCTTCAGCCTCTGCATCCAATACCATATCAGCTAGATCTGTAGCTAATACTTTTCCTACATATAATTCTCTATATACTACTAACTGTTCACTAGGAGATACTGCAAACCAAATAACCCCTGACTTACTTCCATACCCATAGTCACATGCTCTAAACTTAACCCAGTTATGAGGTATAGCAAAAGGTTCAACTACGTGTATATGTCTGTTAAACTCTGTAAAGGCTGCGCCTTCTTTAATATCCCAGTCACCTTCTAGTAACTGTCTACGCTGCTGTTCAGGTAGTGACAGAAGCATTGCTTCATAGTCGCCTTGTTTAGCTAGGTAAGGATTGTCGGAAAGACGGGCAGGTATAAACCTACGTTTGAATAAAGGTTTGCCAGCTTTCGAGTGTCCAGCAGGATAGCGTAATACTTCGCCTGTTTCAATATCAGTTGCATCAAATGATTCTCCAGCGGAGGCAGGGTCAATAAACATTTTTTTAACCCAATGATGACCCCTACCTCCTGGGTTTGTAGTAGCCCTCATGTATACTGGTAAATCACTTGCTGTAGACCTTAAGCGACTTCGCATATAATTCCACGCGAATGGGGTAGGCCACTGAGTTAGTTCGTCGAAACCTATCCAGCTAAACGCAAGACCTTGGTATCTTAATACATCATCTTCTCTATCTAAGTAAGACATCCATAGTCTGGCACCAGATGGTGCAGTCCATTGCATCTTACGTTCTGACCACTTAATTCCAGGCCAGATCTTAGGGTACATTTCCTGAGATTTAAATATAAGTTCTCTTAGTTCTTCTGTGGTATGCCGTAGGAGCAATCCTGAAAAGGCTGGGTGCCCCATAAAGCGTAAAGGGTCAGCTAACATCGCATATGACTTACCCCCACCTGCAGAACCACCATATAAAACTTCACGCTCACCTGCAGCTAAGAAATCAGTTTGTGGGCCAGCGTTAGGTTTAAATATTACATTATGTTCTTCCTCAACCTGCTGAGTAAACTCTTCTATAATGTCATGCTGCGGATTGGGTGCTTTCGCTTTGCGTTTTTGCTGTGGCTCCTGTGCGACTATTTTCGATCTCTTCCGCTTTGGCGATTGCCTTTTTCGCATAGTCTGCCCATCTGCGTAAGCTGCCAGCTTTGTTTTTTCTTCTTCGTTCATTATCCAACCGTTTCTTGAGTCCTACATGCGAAATAGTTCTACCTGTATTTCTGGTCAACCAGTTCGCTACTTCACGATACGAATACTGTTTAAGATACTGTTTCGCTTCCTCAAGCATATCAAGTTCTAAACTAATTGGCAAGAGTATTCCGTCATCTTCTGGATTTAATTTATATCCAAATGGAACTGTTCTTGCTACTCGTGGGATAGGTGTCCACTCATTATCTTCTTTAAGGTCTGTTGGTTGGGGTAGTTTCCATTTACCTAATGGCTTAGTCATCTTCTTCCTGTACTTGTTTGGCTGGCATTAACATAACACCACCCTTAGCTTCTACCTGCATCTTTTCAGTTTTAACTAAACCAGTACGATCTAGTAATTCTTTAGCTGCTGCCATTTTATCACGAATGCCTAGCTCAGTAGGATAATACAAAGCACTAACCATAGCCATTGCAGCTTTAGGTACATTACGTGCTAAGTAACTGTGTGTAACATCTAGGATCTCTTCCTTAAGACTGTTAGTAATTTCAGTGTTAGTAGTATTAGGTGAGTATCCTGCCAGCTTCTTAGCCATAGTAATATCGCCACCTGCCTCATCCATAAGGACAGCAAGAAACTTTTGTTGGCGCTCTGTTAGTTCTCGTGCCATATTATTCCTCTATCATACGGAGTGCTTGCTCCAATGTTTCTTTGTTGCGGCGTGTCCAACCGCGACCAAATGTCTCAAATGTTTTTAACGACTCATAAAATGATTGACGTTGTGTATACACATTTTCAACAATAGCTTTAGGTTCTTTATTCATAATAGCCTGTAGTGTACGTGGTCCTATAGCACCATCTGGTGTTGCTCCAACAGCACGTTGAATAGCTTTAGCTGGGCGACCGCTACCAGAATTAACGGCCCAGTCAAAGGCGCACCAGTCAACACCGCTAGGAAGATCATCACCTCGTACCCTATCCCAATAATTTTTCTTATAGATAGGAGCTACATCTACAGATGTTAAGGCTCGCATCTCTTCTTCTGTAGATTCCCTACCTATCCACTTATCATAGACAGCTTTAGTAACGCCAAGGTTAGTCATACCCCCAGGATCTTTAGGGTGATTTACGAATCCACCTTCGTGATGGAGTAACATAGATAAACATTTGTTAAAATTTTTATGCATATTATTTAGGCTTTCTTGGTGGGCGCATAGATCCTGCTGCTGCAGGTTTATTAGGTGGACGCTTACTAGGTGTACCAGTAGAATTAAACGTTTTAGCTTTTGCTACTTCTTTTTCAATACGAGTTTGTAGCTGTGCGCGTTTTTTAGCGTCAGTTTCAGCCTTAAGTTTTTTACGCATTTCTGCTAACTTAGCTGCCTGTGCTTGTCTTTGGGCTTTAGTCTTATCACTTATAACCTTTGCTGCACCAGCAGCGCCAGATGCTACACCTACGCCAAATCCAATACGTTGAGCTTTACGTGAAGCACGTTGTCCTCTAGTCGCTTGCTCTACTTGACGTTGACCAGCTTTAGGCTTAGTAGCCATATCTTTAGCGTGTTTAGCACCTTGCTGTGCCAGTTTTTTACCGTATCTTTTAACTGCTGCTGCCATACCTTTACTAGCAATATACCTAGCTACGGTTGCTACTCCTGCTGCTATTAGTGGTGCTACC
>Ga0213863_10000170_pt1 | contig 50711 bp, 41 predicted proteins | sample PICome_8_FD_160128 | JGI IMG/M metagenome (GOLD analysis project Ga0213863, IMG submission 160128) | Coastal seawater microbial communities near Pivers Island, North Carolina, United States - PICO497 | ecosystem: Environmental > Aquatic > Marine > Coastal | place: USA: North Carolina...
ATAAAAGTTTTGTAAAGGTACATTTTTTTAGGACTTTCTACTATCTTTGTTTTAATGATTGGCTATATTTTAAATAAAATTTTCTATGGATTCCTCACCCTGTTTGGTGTTGTGACCGTGATTTTTTTTCTTTTCAATCTTTTGGGCGACCCCTCAAGAATGCTTTTAGATCAGCGCCAAGATACTGCACAATTGCAAGCAATTCAACAAAAATATGGTTTCGATAAGCCCTTGCTTACCCAATACTTTTATTATTTAAACGACCTTTCTCCAATCTCTGTTCATAGTAATTCAGCAGCGCATTATACGGCTTTATCCGCCAATACGTTTTCGTATCATTCACTTTTTTCAACCCAAAATCAAACCGTTGTATTAAAATTCCCATATTTGAGAGCATCGTTTCAAAAAAACGGTAAAAAAGTGGCTACAGTGATTCGCGAAACACTCCCAAATACCGCCATTCTGGCCCTTTCCGCTATTTCAATTGCCATTATTATTGGATTGCTTTTAGGGGTGTTATCCGCCATTTACAAAGATTCTTTTTTCGATAGAATTACAGCCATCATTAGTACCTTGGGAATGAGCGTTCCTTCCTTTTTCTCAGCAATTTTATTTGCCTGGTTGTTCGGTTTTGTCCTTCATGAGTTTACTGGTCTAGAAATGACCGGTAGTTTGTATGAAGTGGATGATTTTGGAGAAGGAAGTACTTTGCAGCTTAAAAACCTACTCCTGCCAGCCATTGTTTTAGGAATTCGGCCGCTGGCAGTGATCATTCAATTAATGCGAAATTCACTATTAGAAGTGCTCAATGAAGATTACATAAGAACCGCTAGGGCAAAAGGACTAAGTACCTTTAATGTTGTAAGGAAACACGCCCTCAAAAATGCACTAAATCCAGTAGTTACTGCAATTTCTGGGTGGTTTGCCTCCATGTTGGCAGGCGCTGTTTTTATTGAATATATTTTTTATTGGAACGGTCTTGGGAAGGAGATTGTAAACGCATTAAACACGCTGGATCTGCCGATAATTATGGGAAGTGTGTTGGTTATTGCTACTTTATTCATACTCATTAATATACTCGTAGATATTATTTATAGTTGGTTAGACCCAAGAATTCGATTGCAATAATTATGAAAAAATACATTCTATTACTTGTACTTGCAATTTTCATGCCTCGCTGTAATTTTGAAACTCCTACCCAATTTTCCAATGCAGCCAATGCAACAGTTTTAACCGCCCTTGGGGGTGAAAAAGCAACATTGAAAGAGGTTCTTTCCAATTACAAAGGAAGAAAAGTATTGATTGATATATGGGCATCCTGGTGCGCCGATTGTATTAAAGGAATGCCAACCATCACTCGTTTACAGCGTGAGTTTCCAGAAGTTGTTTTTTTATTTTTATCTGTCGATAAAAAAAATAGCGCATGGAAAAGAGGGATTCAACGCTTTCAGATGCGTGGAGAACATTATAATATACCCACAGGAATGCGTAATGGTGCCTTTGTAGATTTTGTCAACTTAAGTTGGATACCGCGGTATATGGTCATTGATGAAACGGGAGCAATTTCCCTTTTTAAGGCAACAAACTCCTCAGACAAAAGCATTCTTGCCGCATTGAAAGAAGTCCAATAAATCGTTATCGTAACTATTTCTTTTTCACCTGCTTTTTTTCTGTTCCATTTCTTAATTTTACATTTTTAAAACCGACTAAACATTAGCACCATGAGAACTAAAATTGTTGCAGGAAACTGGAAAATGAATAATACGATTGAAGAAACAGCTACGCTCATTAATGAGCTTCAAACCTCCTTGAAGGACGTTTCTTTAGAAAACACCCGAGTATTGGTAGCGCCTACCTTTGTAAACCTTTTTAGTGGCTGTGAAAAAGCAAAGGGTTCCAATATTGAAGTAGTCGCACAAAATATGCACCAAGCAAAAAAGGGAGCTTTTACAGGTGAAATTTCTGCAGACATGTTAAAAAGTGTTGGGATTGTTTCTGTGATCCTGGGGCACTCAGAAAGAAGAACTTATTTTGGTGAAACGGACGCCCTTTTAGCCGAGAAAGTTACGGCCGCTCTAGAAAACAATATGGAAGTAATTTTCTGTTTTGGAGAATTGTTAGAAGATCGTAAATCGGGAAACCACTTTAGCGTAGTGGAAAGTCAACTAAAAAATGCATTGTTTCATTTAGAAGCTGCTGCATGGAAAAATATAGTATTGGCTTATGAACCCGTTTGGGCAATAGGTACGGGCGAGACAGCGAGTCCAGAACAAGCACAAGAAATGCATGCATTTATTCGCAATATCATTAAAGAACAATACAGCCAAGAAGTCGCAGATGCCGTTTCTATTTTATATGGAGGGAGTGTAAAGCCAGCAAACGCAGTAGAGATCTTTTCGAAACCAGATGTAGATGGTGGATTAATAGGTGGTGCTGCTTTAAACGCTGCAGATTTTACAGCCATCATTAAAGCAATATAAAAGAAGTTATTCAACGCTCTTTTAAAGAAAAGGAATAAATTTGCATTAAGATTTTTAAAATCTTGATGCATTTTTTTTTGAATAGAATTAGCACTTATTTATGGACAATATTTATATAGAATACAAATTTACCGTTATCCCAAAAGAGCCCGCAACCGAGATTCTAATTGCAGAGTTGGGCAATGTTGGTTTTGAAAGTTTCGTAGAGAATGATAAGGGTCTTATTGCCTACATTCAAAAAGAAAACTGGAACGAGGCGCTTCTAGAAGGTATTTTTATCTTGAATTCAGACGAGTTTTCGATAGCTTATACCCAGCATGAAGTAGCCCAAACCAACTGGAATGCAGCATGGGAAGAGAATTTTGAAGCGAGTGAGGTAGATAACATGGTAAGTATTCGTGCCCCATTTCATGAAAATCCGAATTTGAAATATGCTATTGTTATTGAACCCAAAATGAGTTTTGGAACTGGGCATCATGAAACCACCCACATGATGGTGCAGCACTTATTACAACTTGAACTGGAAAATAAAAAAGTATTGGACATGGGATGTGGTACTGGAATCCTAGCCATTTTTGCCGAGATGAGAGGGGCCAAGCCAACCGATGCAATTGATATTGACAACTGGTGTTATTTGAATTCTATTGAAAATGTAGCACGCAATAATTGCGAGCATATTTCTGTTTTTGAAGGAGATTCGACGTTGTTGACCGATAAAAAGTACGATGTAATTATTGCAAATATCAATCGAAATATTTTGTTGATGGACATGGAGGTCTATACCAATTGCCTCAATGAAAAAGGGGTATTGCTCTTGAGTGGTTTTTACAAAGAAGACATTCCTATGATAGATGCAGCAGTTTCTAAATACCAATTGAAATTGGAAACCACCCTCGAAAGAAATAATTGGGTTGCTTTAAAATATAATAAGTTGTAATTTTGTGAGGATGATGAGCACCAAAGAAAAAATACAAGAAGAAGTCGATACCCTTGAACAAGAAGTCTTTCAGCATGAAATTGTTTTGCACAATGATGATGTAAATACCTTCGATTTTGTTATCGATTCTTTAGTTGCTGTTTGTGATCATACGGTAGAGCAAGCAGAGCAATGTGCATATTTGGTGCATTACAAAGGAAAATGCACCGTAAAATCAGGTGAATTTAGAGAGCTAGAACCAAAATGCTCAAAACTATTACAATTAGGCTTGTCTGCTGAATTAATTTAATACATGGAAAATATTTTTAAATATTATCAGTTTTCAGCATTTTTTAAAGACGAATCGGATGTTTTTTCGGGCAATCAAATTGCCTACACCGAACTGAACAATACCCACTATTTAATTTTTGAAAAAAAAGAAGACAGTTACACACTTTTTGTATCCCGGTATGGAGGTCGCCATGAAATTGGCAAACTCAAACCCGAAATTATAGAAACGGTGGTTGAAAACTACGACAAATCAATTCCAGAGCACAGAGTTGCCCTCAGAAGGTATTTAGAGTAAGGAAGTAACGGTGTTATCCGATGTTCCAGATGCAATTAGTGTTCATTTTACACCTAATTAAAAAGCAACTAACTTATAATAAGTTAGTTGCTTTTTTTTGTGACCATGGCAGGATTCAAACCTGCAACCTCTTGAGCCGTAATCAAGTGCGCTATTCAGTTGCGCCACATGGCCTTTTTGCGGGTGCAAATATAGGAGCAATTTTTAAATAAGAAAAGCTATTTTACTCTTTTTATGAATTAATTTCTTCTTTGTAAGCCTCGAGAATTGCGGTGGCTTTTTCCAAGTCGGTGTTTAAGATGAACAATTCCACCATTCTACCCAAGGTACCAAAGCCTGCAAGCGTACCTGAATGAATGTGATCTTTTGTAATAGATCCAATATTGCTATCTTCTAAACGAACTGCTAAGCCTTTTACTAGGATTGAAGATCCTGAGAATACTTTGATATGTGCTGTTGTCATAATTTTAAAATTTAGTCAATTGCGTTCATCGTCACAAAAGCTCTCCAACCTATGATGGCCAATTGGAACTTTGTTGCTTTGGAAATATCTAATTGCTTTTTGGTAAAGGATGGGAAAATGACTTTGTTCACTTTTGCGATTCCTTTAAATATTTGTTTTTTCATAACGGAGTTGTTTGCAGGTCAAATTTACTAAAAAAAATAAACAAGTCAGCCATTTAGAGATCGCGTTGCTTTTGTATTCAGGCATTGCTTACTTTCTATTTGGTTGAAAGAAAAAATACTTTTGTGTTTCTTTTAAGGGATAAATAAACGCTTTTGTTCTCTTTAGAGACCTTTTGCGCTTTTCGCTTTCTAAAAACTGATAAAAATGTATCTTCGCTAAAAAATATATAGATGAATTTTTTATTCATAATCGGAGGTCTGTTGTTGTTGATTTATGGAGGGAACTGGTTGTTAAAAGCTTCGGTTGCTTTGTCCTTAAAACTAAACATCTCTAAAATTGTCATTGGTATGACGGTGGTTTCCTTTGCCACGTCTGCCCCTGAACTTATTGTAAGCCTTAAAGCCGCTTTAAATGGTGCACCCGATTTGGCACTAGGGAACGTAATTGGTTCTAATATCGCAAATTTAGGTTTTGTTTTAGGAGTTACCCTGTTGTTTGGAGCCATGAAGATTCAGAAAAGTTTTTACCAGACAGACTGGCCAGTAATGATGCTGGCATCTGGATTGTTGTATTTCTTTTTAACAGGCGATCAGCAGATTGTTCGCTATGAAGGAATCATCTTGTTTAGTCTACTCGTGTTGTTTTTAGTGTATTTGTTGCGCTTTCAAAAGACGAGTTTTGAAGAGGATCTTCCAGAAGTTGAAGCTGTACTTTCTGTACCGTATCTATTATTTTATTTAGGCATCGGAGGCATAGGTCTATGGGCAGGATCGGAATTGTTGGTAGCAGGTGCAAAATCAATGGCTGAAGATTTTGGAGTGAGTCAACGTGTCATTGGGGTTACGGTCGTTTCTGTAGGAACCAGTATTCCTGAACTGTCCGCTTCCATTATTGCCGTTATAAAGAAAGAGAAAGCCATCTCACTAGGAAACTTAATTGGGTCTAATATTTTCAACATTTTAGCCGTTTTAGGCATTACTTCCATAGTAACTCCCGTTGCAGTTTCAGATCTTGGTTTGTTGAGCAATGATATTTTCTGGATGTTGGGAGTTTCTTTTTTAATACTGCCTTTTGTTCTTTTACCAAAAAGGTTTCAATTGAATTGGAAACACGGTTTTGTATTGCTGTTACTTTATGGGATTTTTATTTACAGAACGCTTTAAAAAAAATAATTGAATGCATAAAAAAGGCTCGCAATTTGCGAGCCTTTTTTGTGTATTTATGTTGAAATCTAGCTAATATTCGCTGATTTTACAGTCTTAATAATTCTACCAGCAATCTTATATGGATCTCCGTTTGAAGCAGGTCTTCTGTCTTCTAACCAACCTTTCCATCCTTTTTCAACGGTAATAATTGGAATTCGGATTGAAGCCCCTCTGTCAGAAACTCCATATGAGAAATCGTTAATAGACGCAGTTTCATGGTCACCAGTTAAACGTTGGTCGTTAAACTCACCATACACTTCAATGTGTTCTTTTACTACCGGTCTAAAAGCTTCACAGATTTTCTCGTATGTTTCTTTAGAACCACACTCTCTTAAAACGCTGTTTGAAAAGTTAGCATGCATTCCAGAACCATTCCAATCCATATCTTTTCCTAAAGGTTTTGGGTGGTAGTCGATGTAGTAACCGTACTGTTCTGTTAAACGGTCTAATAAGTAACGAGATATCCAAATTTCGTCTCCTGCTTGTTTCGCACCTTTTGCAAACAATTGGTATTCCCATTGTCCAGAAGCAACCTCTTGGTTAATTCCTTCAAAGTTTAGGCCAGCATCAATACATAAATCTGCATGCTCTTCAACTAAAAGTCTACCATGTGTATTTTTTCCTCCTACAGAACAGTAGTACATTCCTTGTGGAGCTGGATAACCACCAATAGGGAATCCTAAAGGCAATTGTGTTTTGGTATCCATGATAAAGTATTCTTGCTCAAAACCAAACCAGAAATCGTTGTCTTCATCTTCAATCGTTGCTCTTCCGTTAGAAACGTGTGGTGTACCATCAGCGTTTAAAACTTCAGTCATTACTAAATATCCATTTCTTCTTGTTGGATCTGGATAAATTGCAACCGGTTTTAACAAACAGTCAGAAGCATCTCCAGAGGCTTGTTTTGTGGAGGAACCATCAAAAGACCAGTTCCCGAGCTCTTCAAGCGTTCCTTGAAAATTTTCATGTTCTTCTACTTTGGTTTTACTTCTCATGTTCTGAGTTGGATAATAACCATCTAACCAAATGTATTCTAATTTAATTTTTGCCATTGTAAAGAATTATAAATGAGTAATATTAACATTGCAAAAATGAAAATTTTTGACGAGCTATCAAAAAAATAGGGGGTAAAATCGTGAAAATGTTGATAAAATTATTTAATCCCTAAAATTGAAAGGGTATATTTGTATTATTAAATTTTATTCAATCAAAAATTACTCATATGTCAATAATTAGATTTAATGCTTTACAAGAAACTTTAAATAGAAAACCGATAAAAATTGTTGCGTCTGAAAAAAGATCCTCCTTGTTTGGGAACAATGTTTTTAATAAAAATGCGATGCAACAATACCTATCCAGTGCTGCCTATGAGAGTGTAATGGACGCAATTGTTCATGGCAAAAGAATAGATCGTAAAATTGCAGATCAAGTTGCCGTGAGTATGAAAGATTGGGCAATGTCAAAAGGAGCGACGCATTATACGCATTGGTTTCAACCTTTGACAGGCGCAACCGCAGAAAAGCATGATGCTTTTTTTGATACTGTGAACGGCGGATTACCCGTAGAAAAATTTGATGGTGAGCAACTGGTACAACAGGAGCCCGATGCTTCTAGTTTTCCAAACGGAGGCATTAGAAATACTTTTGAAGCAAGAGGATACACTGCTTGGGATCCAACATCTCCAGCATTTGTTTATGAAACAACTTTGTGTATTCCAACTATTTTTGTTTCCTACACAGGAGAAGCATTGGACAATAAAACGCCTTTATTGAGAGCCTTGCAAGCTGTTGATACAGCGGCTACTGCAGTGTGTAGATATTTTGATAAGAATGTCTCAAAAGTAAATGCAACTCTAGGATGGGAGCAAGAATATTTTTTAATTGACGAGGCTTTGGCATTGTCAAGACCCGATATTTTAATGACAGGTAGAACCCTTTTAGGGCATTCTCCAGCCAAGGGGCAACAATTAGATGATCATTATTTTGGAACCATTCCGGCACGGGCAATGAGTTTTATGCAAGACTTAGAACAAGAATGCATGTTGTTGGGGATTCCTGTAAAAACAAGACACAATGAAGTAGCCCCCAATCAGTTTGAATTGGCACCTATTTTTGAAGAGGCCAATTTGGCCGTAGATCATAACTCCTTGTTGATGGATGTGATGGAGAAAGTCTCTAAGCGTCATCATTTTAAAGTACTGTTTCATGAAAAGCCTTTCAAAGGAATTAACGGCTCAGGAAAACATAACAATTGGTCCTTGTGCTCAGACAAGGGGGTCAATTTGTTAAGTCCTGGAAAAACACCCATGAAAAACTTGCAGTTCCTAACATTTTTTGTGAACACGATAAAAGCGGTTTCCAAAAATCAAGAGTTACTTAGAGCCTCCATTGCATCTGCTAGCAATGATTACCGCCTAGGAGCTAACGAAGCACCACCAGCAATTATGTCGGTGTTTATAGGAAGTCAGTTATCTGCAGTGTTGGATGAATTAGAAAATGTCACCAAAGGGAAGTTATCACCCCAAGAAAAAACAGATTTAAAATTAAATATTATTGGTAAAATTCCTGAGATTTTATTAGACAATACCGACAGAAACAGAACCTCTCCATTTGCTTTTACAGGAAATAAATTTGAGTTTAGAGCGGTAGGCTCATGGTCCAATTGTGCGACTCCAATGACGGTGCTAAATACAATCGTTGCTCAACAATTAAAAGAATTTAAAATTGAGGTAGACCAATTAATTGAGGTCAAAAACCTGAAAAAAGACGAAGCTGTCTTCAACGTCTTAAGAGAATACATCAAAGCTTCCAAAAAGATTCGATTTGAAGGGGATGGTTATGGAGATGCTTGGGAAAAAGAAGCTAAAAAACGCGGATTAAGTAATAACAAAACTACGCCAGCAGCATTGAAAGTCAAAACATCAAAAGCCGTGATTGACTTGTACGAAGACATGGAGGTGATGAGCAAAGTAGAAATAGAAGCGCGTTATGAAATTGAGCTCGAAGCATACACTAAGAAAATACAAATAGAAAGCAGAGTGTTGGCAGATATTTCTAGAAATCATGTAGTGCCCACTGCGATTATTTATCAGAATACGCTGTTGGAAAACACTAAGAATTTAAAGGAAATCTTCGGTGAGAATTTCAAAAACATTGCCAAAGAGCAAATAGAGTTAATTATGGTCATTTCAAACCATATTACCGAAATCAATGCTTTGGTAAATAAAATGACCCAAGAACGTAAAAATGCCAACAGGCATAGCGGATTAAAATCTGCCGAGTTGTATTGCAATCAAGTAAAACCTTTTTTCGAAGAAATACGATATCATTGTGATAAGTTGGAAACCATGGTGGATGATAATTTATGGCCTTTAACAAAATACAGAGAATTGCTTTTTACCAGATAAAATCATTCCCAAATTGTAGCTTTTTTTTTAATCAAAAGACTAAATTTGCAACAACAACACAATCCATACCATGAGTCAAGAAATTTCCAAAAGATACGCACAAAGAGGCGTTTCTGCATCGAAAGAAGATGTACACAATGCTATTAAGAACATCGATAAAGGATTGTTTCCAAAAGCATTTTGTAAAATTGTTCCCGATTATTTAACAAACGATGAAGATTATTGTTTGATAATGCATGCAGATGGCGCTGGAACAAAATCTTCTTTGGCCTACATGTATTGGAAAGAAACTGGTGATATTTCTGTATGGAAAGGCATCGCACAAGATGCATTGATCATGAATATTGACGATTTATTATGTGTTGGAGCAACAGACAATATTATGTTGTCCTCGACCATTGGTCGTAACAAAAGTAAAATTCCAGGAGAAGTTTTGTCGGCAATTATTAACGGAACAGAAGCGTTAATAGCAGATTTAAAAAACTTTGGTGTCACCATCCACTCAACTGGAGGAGAAACGGCAGATGTTGGCGATTTGGTGCGAACCATAATTGTAGATTCTACCGTAACAGCAAGGATGAAACGTTCGGAGGTAATAGACAATGCCAATATTCAACCCGGCGATGTCATTGTTGGATTGGAATCTTTTGGACAAGCGACTTATGAAACAGCCTACAATGGCGGTATGGGGTCTAACGGTTTAACCTCTGCTCGACACGATGTTTTTCACAATTACCTTGCCGATAAATATCCGGAAAGTTTTGATGCGGCAGTTCCCAAAGACTTGGTCTATTCTGGAAATACTAAATTAACAGATGCTGTTGTAAATTCGCCAATAGATGCAGGAAAACTAGTTTTGTCGCCAACAAGAACCTATGCTCCAATTATTAAAGAAATTTTATCCAAATTCGATTCCAAAACAATTCATGGCATGGTGCACTGTTCAGGAGGTGCGCAAACTAAAATTTTACATTTTGTAGAACAATTGCATATTGTAAAAGACAACCTATTTCCAGTGCCCCCTTTATTTAAATTGATACAAGAACAGTCCAATACCGATTGGAAAGAAATGTATCAAGTTTTTAATTGTGGACACCGGATGGAAATTTATGTTGCACCAGAAGTTGCAGACGCGATTATAGCTATTTCCAAATCCTATAATGTAAATGCCCAAATAGTAGGGAGCGTGGCTGCTGCTGAGACGAAAAAATTGACCATCAAAAGTCCGTATGGAGTTTTTGAATATTAAGGAATACCTCCTTTTTTTGAAGAGCATTGTAAGCCCCTAAAATAGTGGGTTTTCAAAAAAAAAGTGGGCCGCTTGAACTCCTTTCTGTTTTCTGAGTAGCCATCAACGTATTTTTTCGATTTTTAAGGAAAGTCGTGCCCAGCAATTAGTTTTACAGATGGGATTTCTTTTCATGCTCAAAACCACTATTTTTCATATCTTTATGCTTACTTATTTTCTATAACAGAATTTAGGAAATACCCGATTTCTTATAAAAAAAAGCGCAAAAAAATAAAAGATGCACCTAAACTTAACCAAACCCATAGTATTTTTTGACTTAGAAACTACCGGAGTCAATATTGCAACAGATCGAGTTGTAGAGATTTCAATTCTAAAAGTCTTTCCAAACGGAAATAAAGAAAGTAAAACCTGGTTGGTAAATCCAGAAGTAGAAATTCCAGCAGCAGCAACTGCAGTTCATAAAATCACCAATGAGCAAGTGGTTACGGAACCTACATTTAAAGAGCTAGCTCCAGAAATTGACAACATGATTGCCGGCTGTGATTTAGCGGGATTCAATTCAAATAGATTCGATATTCCGTTACTAGCAGAAGAGCTTATGCGCGCCGGAATTGATTTTAATATGAAAGATAGGAAGGCCATTGATGTGCAAGTTATTTTTCATAAAAAAGAGCAAAGAACCTTGGGGGCAGGGTATCAATTTTATTGTGGTAAAGTCTTGGAAGGTGCCCATGGTGCAGAAGCAGACACCAATGCAACCTATGAAATTTTATTAGCGCAATTAGAAAAATATGATGATATTGAGAACTCTGTAGAAGCATTAAGTGCCTATTCATCACATGGGAAAAGAGCCGATTTTGCAGGTTTTATACTAAGGAATGAAGAAGGAGAACCTATCTTTTCATTTGGAAAATACAAAGGACGAACTGTGGAAGCTGTATTAAGAGAAAATCCAGGATATCATAACTGGATGCAGCAAGCAGATTTTCCCTTGTATACAAAAAAAGTATTGCGAGAAATTAAAGAAAGCATGGAAGCTCCCAAGGAGCGTCTATCGGAGGCTGAAAAATTACAAGCTTTGCAACAAAAGTTTAATTTAAGATAATTTAAAACATTCAACATGTTTACCCATTATAAAAACCTACCCAACAATTCACGTGTTTGGATCTACCAATCCGATCGAGAATTTACGGCTAAAGAAGTCGAATTCATTTCAGAAAAAGCAGAAGCATTTATCAATCAATGGACGCGCCATGGAGACGATTTAAAAGGATCTTTTACGATTAAATACAACCAGTTTTTGGTATTGGCAGTTGATGAAAGTTTTAACAATGTTTCTGGCTGTTCCATCGATAGTTCTGTTCGATTTGTACAAGGCCTACAAGCCGAATTAAAATTGGATTTAATGGACAAAATGAACATAAGTTTTAAAGACAATGAAACCATTAATATTGTGAAATTGCCTATTTTTCAGCGTTATGCCAAAGCCAAAAAAATAACCGCATCAACCATTGTTTTTAACAATATGATTGCTACAAAAGAAGATTTTGAAAACCACTGGGAAGTTGCTGCAAGTAAAAGCTGGCACAAACGTTTTTTGGTTTAAATATTGAATGAATACCCACATGAAAAATAAGCTGCTTTTCGTATTTTGTATTGCGGTAGTCTCAAACCTGTGTGCTCAAAGTGTTGCCCCGCTTAGAGCAGTCGATTTTAAAGCCCAACAAATTTGGGTAGATAGCTTGATGACTACAATGACGGTTGATCAGAAAATAGGGCAGTTGTTTATGGTGCAAGCCTATTCAAACCTGGATCAAAAACACGAAGACTTTATTTCAGAATTGATTCGCAAGTACCATGTAGGGAATTTAATTTTCATGCAAGGAACTCCCACAAAACAAGCTGTTTTAACCAATAAATACCAAGCCTTATCCAAAGTACCTTTACTCATTGGTATCGATGGTGAATGGGGGTTGGATATGCGTTTAAAAAACACGTTTCGCTATCCTTGGAACATGACATTAGGGGCCATTCAAGAGAATTCATTCATTGAGCAATTTGGCCAACGAGTTGGAGCACACTGCAAAAGATTGGGGATTCATATTAATTTTGCACCTGTTGTAGACATTAATACAAATCCAGACAATCCAATTATTGGCAATCGTTCTTTTGGTGAAAATAAAAAGAATGTCACCAACAAATCCATTGCCTTTACAAAAGGAATGCAAAGTACAGGCGTCTTGGCAAATGCAAAACATTTTCCTGGACATGGAGATACTGCAACCGACTCCCACCATACGCTGCCTGTTGTTAATTTTGATGCGCAACGATTGGATACTTTGGAATTGTACCCTTATAAGAAAATGTTCGACGCCGGGGTTGCTAGTGTCATGACCGCACATTTAAGCATTCCTAAAATAGAACCAAATCCAGCTTTGCCCTCCTCATTGTCCCCAAAAATAGTGACGGATCTTTTGAAAGTAAAAATGGGCTTTTTAGGGTTGATTATCACGGATGGGCTCAACATGAAAGGAGCCGCCAATTATTCTTCCGCTTCAGAAATAGATGTAGCCGCTATCTTAGCAGGAAATGATTTGTTGCTAATACCACAAGACATTCCGGGATCTGTTCAATTAATGAAAAGCGCTTTAAAAACCGGAGTTTTAACAGCAGAACGTTTGGATTTTTCGGTGCGTAAAATTTTGGCAGCCAAGTATGTTGTAGGTTTGCATGATTACCAACCGGTAGCCATACCCAATTTACATGAAGACTTAAATACGGTTCAAGATGCAGTACTCCATCGAAAATTAGTTGAAAAATCGTTAACAGTCATTAAAAATGAAGCACAACTTCTTCCCATAAGAAATCTTGAGAAACAGAAAATTGCCTATGTAGCTCTCGGGGATGACTCCGGAGAATCTTTTGTTTCGATGTTAAAGAAGTATGCTAAAATTGATGTTTTTGCAGCCAATGACGCGCGATTAAATGAGAAATTAACTCCCTATAGCACCGTGATTGTTGGGTTTCATACTTCGAATTTACATCCATGGAAAAGTTATAAGTTCCACAAAAAAGAGCGAAACAAATTACAAGAAATTGCTCGCACCAAGAAGGTGATTTTGTCCGTTTTTGCAAGTCCTTATGCGCTGTTGCCAGTAACATCTTTTGCCGATATCGAGAGTGTAGTAGTCGCTTATCAAAACAGTCATATAGCACAAGAACTAACGGCACAACTTATTTTTGGTGCCATTACAGCGCAAGGGAAATTGCCAGTATCCATTAAAAAAGCGTTTCCTGCGGGACATGGATTGTCTACTGCCAACTTATACCGACTGGGGTATTCAATCCCGGAAGATGTGGGGCTGTCTTCAGAAAAATTAAAAAATATTGAAAAAACAATAGATACCATTTTAAAAGAAAAAATGGCTCCTGGAGCCCAGGTGCTAGTTGCCAGAAAAGGGAAGGTTGTTTACCAAAAAAGTTTTGGTCATCATACCAACAATCAACAGGAAAAAGTAACCAATTCTGACCTGTATGATGTAGCATCCCTTACTAAAATTTTAGCCTCTTTGCCTTTGATTATGAAAGCAGAGGAGGAGGGCGTATTTTCCTTAAATTCAACATTAAAAGAACTGCTTCCTTTCTTTAAAAAATCGAATAAAGACACCATTACCGTCAAAGAAATGCTCGCTCATAATGGGCGCTTAAAATCGTGGATTCCTTTTTATAAAAACACACAGGACAGTATCACGGGCGCTAATTTACAGCAATATTATGGCACCAAAAAGACATCCTTGTACAAGACCAAAGTGGCCGAAAATCTTTATTTAAGAAAAAATTATAAAGACAGCATTTATGCCTACATCAAAGAAGCCCCACAACGAGAAACGACAGGGTATAAATACAGTGATTTAGGGTATTATATTTTTAAAGAAGTGCTGGAGAAAAAATACAAAATGAGCTTGGCAAAATTAGCCGATGAAACCTTTTATAAAGCCATGGGTGCACACAGAATGACCTATTTGCCGCTTCAAAAATTCAACAAGAATGAAATAATTCCTACCGAACAAGATCGTTATTTTAGAAATCAATTGTTGCATGGCAATGTACATGATATGGGGGCTGCCATGTTGGGGGGTATTGGTGGACATGCCGGGCTATTTTCCAATGCCAATGACATTGCAAAGATGATGCAAATGTATTTGCAGAAAGGTTTTTATGGAGGCAAAAGATATCTAAAAACCGAAACCATCACCAAATTTAACAAACGGTATTTTTCTGAGGAGAAAGTTCGCAGAGGTTTGGGCTTTGACAAGCCGCAGTTAGATTCAGAAGTGAAAGCTACGTGTGGTTGTGTTTCCGAGGAGAGTTTTGGGCATTCTGGTTTTACGGGCACCTATACCTGGGCAGATCCGTTAAGTGGAATTGTCTATGTTTTCTTATCCAACAGAGTCTATCCAACGATGGAAAATGACGGATTGGTACAACAGGATATGCGCACAAAAATTCAGCAGATCATCCAAGAAGCAATTATTGATTAAATTATTTTTTTATTTAAGGGGACTTCCTTTAGGTCTTCAATTCTATATGTGCTTTTGCATTGGCAGGGGCAAACTTCACATACAGTAGCACCAATAAAGCCGAAATTGTTAGGTAAAAACACCCAATCAAAGTCCCAAAAATCGCCCCAAGAATCCAGGCTTGTATGCCATAAAAAAGTGGAGCCAATACCAGGTTTATACTAAAGCGGAAGGTGTCTATAAATTCAATTTCATCAATTTTTTTGAGGGTTATTCTCCAAAGTAAATAAGGAAGTATGCCATTTAGTTGTATAAGATATCGTAAAGGACTTAAAAAATTCTTTCGCTTCTTTTTAGGCTTTGGGAAGCTGCCGCTTTCAATCATTTTATTGACTTTTTCTACCTGTGTAAAATCCACTTGGGCTGCAACGAGTTGTTGTAAAACAGCCTCATAATGCGCATCATCGGGAATGTGAACACTCAGTGTTTTTAATTGGGCTGTGACCGCAGCTTTTAAAATATTGATAGCTTTTGCAGCTGTATTTGCTTCAAAAATTGTTCTTGTGGCAATCGGTTGCCCATACTGCACGACTACTTTTGAAGGAAAATCTGACGGATGTTGATAGGTTATGCCGACCGGTACTACTTGTATTTCCAATTCGGGATGTTTTTCAAGTGCCCCAGAAACAATGCGTGTAAATCCTTTGCTTAAAAGGCGTACCGTTCTTTTTTTATTGTGACTCCCTTCTGGGAAAATCATCAAAGTTTCTTGCTTGTGTAAAATTTTAAAACACTTTTCAAAAATTTCTTGGTTGTTGGCAAGTTGTTGTATGCCATCTCGAATTCGATAAATGGGCATTAAATTTAAAGACTCTAAAATCTTTTTTATAAAGGGTTTTTTAAAGGAAGCGGCTCTTACTAAAAAATGATTCCTTCGACTATTTGTGGTGGTTACATACAACGGATCTACCAATCCATTCGGGTGGTTTACAGCAAATAAAATAGCGCCTTTTTTTGGAATGTTTTTACGACCGCGAACGGTTATTTTTTTACTGTAAAAGAACAATCCCAATTGGATGGTGTTTGACACGAAAGCAAACCAAATTTTCTGAATCATATCCTAATTATTTATTTCTTCAAGTATCTTTCTATAATTTCTCAGTCCAATTTTCTGCCCCAATAGGTGGCAAGAAGCAAGCCGGAAAAAACATCCCATATGCCCCAGAATGCAGCCAATAGTGCCATTCCGCCCAAGCCCTCAAAGAAACCAAAAATTAATAACAATCCCAATCCTCCATTCTGAATCCCCGTTTCAATAGCAATTGTTTTGGTATCTCTCCGATTCAATCCAAAACTTTTAGCGGTGTAATAGCCTAAAACATAGGCAAAAATATTATGAAAAATAACCAACATTGCCACATGGTGAATGTGGTTGAAAAATACCGCTAAATTTTGTGAAAAAGCAATCACAATAAGGGCAATAAACACCAACATCGAAAGCGGTTTTAATATGCTCTCTATTTTTTGAGCCATCGCGGCACGGTAATGTTTTATAAGCATTCCAAAAAACAATGGAATTCCCAAGATAAGAGAAACCAATTTAAGAAGGTCTACTGGATTCAATTTCACTGTTTTTAAGATTTCATTAGTGGGCGCATACAAACTGCCCCAAAACTGTAAATTAAAGGGAGTCATTCCTATGCAAATGAGGGTTGCAAAAGCGGTTAAACTGACAGACAATGCAGCATTTCCACCCGCCATTTTACTAAAAAAGTTGGAAACATTTCCACCCGGACAGGCCGCAATGAGCATCATGCCCAGTGCAAAACTGGGATGGGGCTCTAGGACTAAAACCGCCAAAAATGTTGCTGCAGGCAAAAGAAAAAATTGAGACAATACCCCTACAAATACAATTTTAGGATTTTTTAGCAAGCGTTTAAAATCGGCCATAGATATGCCCAATGCAACGCCAAACATAATGATTGCGATGGCAATGTTTAAAATCCATAACCCTTGAGTGTCAAAGTTTATTTTAATAGCATCGATGTCTATTTGATGTTGCATTGCATTAGTTTTTAAAAGCATATTCAATAATATTCGATCCCATTTTCAAGGCCTTTTCTCGAATTTCTTTGGGGTTGTTGTGTATTTCTGCATCTTCCCAACCATCACTTAGGTCGGTTTCATAATCATAAAAAACCATCAATCTTCCTTCGAAAAATAGTCCAAATCCTTGGGGGCTCTTTTGATCATGTTCATGAATTTTTGGAATGCCATTTGGAAATTTATAGGTCTGGTTGTAAAGCTCATGATTGGTAGGAACTTCAATCAATTCCAATTTAGGAAACACTTTTTTGAGTGCTTTTCGAATGTAGGTATCCAATCCGTAATTATCGGAAATGTGTAAAAAACCTCCGGAAACCAAATAGTTTTTTAAGTTTTCTGCTTCGGTCTCCGAGAATGTAACATTTCCATGACCGGTCATAAATACCATGGGATAACTAAAAAGATCCTGACTGTCTACCGCGACTGTTTTGGGATTTTTAGCAATCGTGGTTTTAATTGTTGCATTGGTAAAGGCAATTAAATTAGGAATTGCTGTTGGATTGGCATACCAATCGCCACCCCCATTGTATTTTAAAATTGCCACTTCTTGTGCAGGTGCCGTTAGGCATAAACTCCAAAAAAAGAAAAAGATGAGCGGCCTCATAAATTGTGGTTGATTAGAAAGAAGCAAGATAGTAAATTCAGGTTTGAGTAGGAAAAAACACCCATAGAATTTAAGGGGGGGGTTTTAGGGTTGTTTGTAGATCATTCTCTAAAAAACTTTATTGCTTTTGATAGGCACTCGGTGTAACACCCGTATGCTTCTTAAAGGTATGATAAAAAGCAGGCCTCATAAAAAGAGGGTTGTAAAGAGTTGTGTTTTCATAATAAAAGGATTTTAAAAGTCTTGGGTTAAAATTAAAGAAGTACTATGTTTTTGGTGTCCAGTATTTCTTGTTTTAAGAAATACGGGACATATTTATTTTTAAAACCTTACATATCAGTTATTTAAAAATAGTGAATTTGTAAAATACGGGACTCTTTTGTGAAATTCTGGACACTTTTAAAGGGCTTTTTGGCTCTGGTGCTTGTTTGAAAGCCCGGCAAAGGGGGGTAGGGATGCCTAGTAGGAAGTGCGGTTAAGCATTTAAAAAAGAAACCAAGTTTACGGCAACCAAGGCAGCGGTTTCTGTACGAAGCCTGCTTTCTCCCAAAGAGACTGCTGTCCATTTTTTTGCCAGTGCTTTTTGAATTTCCTCCTTGGAAAAATCACCTTCAGGGCCAATAAGAATGGTTGTTTTTTCAGCAGGTTTTACGACCGTTTTTAGGAGTTTTTTGTCTTGGTCTTCACAATGCGCAATACATCGATTTCCTATACATTCTTGCGCTAGAAAGGCATCTAGTTTTACTGCTGGATTTAGTTTTGGGAGTGTGAATTTTAAAGATTGTTTCATGGCCGATTGAATGATTTTTTCAAACCGATCTTGCTTTACAATTCTTCGTTCTGAGTTTGCGCAAATAATGGGGGTAATTTCATCGATGCCAATTTCGGTTGCTTTTTCTAAAAACCATTCCATACGATCATTGTTTTTCGTAGGTGCTATGGCAATGTGGAGGTAGTAATTCCAGGGTTTCTCTTTTTGGGTGACTGCAATAATGTCTGCCATGCATTTCTTATCGCTTGCAAAACTTATTTTTGCATCAAACAAATACCCTTTTCCATTGGTAATTTTTAATACCTCGTTTTCTTTCTTGCGCAAAACACGCACAATGTGTTTGCTCTCAATTTTATCGAAAACAAGCTGTTTGGTGTCTGTAGAAATTTCTGAATTGTAAAAGAGTTGCATGGAAACAGGATTTAGAATTTCAAAACCGTAAAGTTAAGCGCTTCTTTGAAATGACAGGATTATTTTTTAAATTTTTCTGAAAGTATCTTTTTATAAGTGCTTCGTTTTTTATGGGTAATGGGACCAACGTTTTTCCATATTTTCTGAATGGCTGTGTTGTTGGCCAATTCTGGGGTTCGAATGCAGTTTACAATTCCTTTTTCGGAAAATGTCTTTGTGTATTGATCAAATAGAATGGCATGTATGCCTTTGTTTTGATAGGCCGGATCTACGCCAATCAAGTAAAAAATAACGTCTTTAGCCTGTTTTTTTGCCTGCAGCAAGTAAAACAGTCCAAAAGGGAAAAGGGTTCCATTTGCTTTTTGCAATGCCTTCGAAAAAGAGGGCATTACTGGGCAAATGCAACGAGCTTGTTATTGGCATCGACCACAAATTTTAGATATTCTGGGTTGATAAAACGCAGGTATTTTTTCTTAAAATAAGCAATCTGTACTTTTGATATGGGCACAAATGTGGCTAGTTTTCCATAGGACTTTTCCAGCAGGTCAAACATGTCGTCTACGTAGGGGAGCAGGTCTTTTGTTTTTGTAAACTCCATGGCTTTTACCAGATAGCGTTTTTTTACTACTGTACTCCATTTGTTGAAATACAGGGCATCCACATTTTTAAATGCAAACTTGTTTTCTAGGTATTCTTTTTCTTTGACAAAGCCCAATTGCTCTAAATGCACTTTGTAATAGGGTGGGTTGTACCAGGTAATCATGGTGCCTATGTACTCAAAACCGTCGGTTAAAATCCCTGTTTTGTCTAAGTTGTTGAAGCCTACAGGGCCTTCCATGAACAGCAAGTTGTTTTCGAGTCCAATTTCTTTTACTTTGTTTAAAAGGATTTTACTAACTGCTAGGTCGTCTATAACATCAAACCAACCAAAGCGCATTTTTTTTAGCTGCTGTTTCTCAACTTCTATCCAGTTGATGATTGCGGCAACTCGCCCCACAATTTTACCGTTTTTAAAGGCAATAAAAAACTGAGCTTCGGCATTTTGAAAAACTGGATTTTTGGCGGGGTCAAAACTGGCAATCTCGTCTTTAACAATGGGAGGAACCCAATAGGGATTGTGTTTGTAAAGTGAAAAAGGAAATAAGACAAACTGTTTCATTTCCTTTTTAGAAGTAACTTTATGCAGCCTTATCATTTCAGGATGTTTGAAGATTAATTGCCGTCTTTTTTAATTTCTTTCTCCAATTCTTTGATTTCTCTATCAATTTTTTCAAGGGCTGTTTCGGATTTCTTTTTAAAAAGTCCAAAAAAGCCACGACGTTTTTTCTTTTTCTTGGTTGTTTCTTTTTCGGTTCCTTTTTCTGCTGGATCTTTCTTTTTAAACATTCGAAAGATGCGGCCAAAGAAGTTCTTTTTCTTTTTCTTCAATTGGTCCTCTGGACTGTCTTCAATAGGATTGCCATTGTCGTCCAATTCAATATAAGAATCCCGGTGTCTGTTAATTCTGTAAGAAACCCCCAGGCTGGCGTAATACCCGGTCGAATCTCCTTCAAACTGGCCTCTTGCCGATGCGTTTATTTGTAGGTTGGTGGTGAGTAAGAAGGCAATACCGGTTCCAATGTTGGTGTCTTTTCGCGCTTTTGTGTAGATTCCTTGGTTTTCAAAAAAGGTAGACCAACGACCACTAAAACTATAGGTTCCTGTTATGATGTATGAAAATTCAGCAGTGTCCGTGCCCATTTTGTCATAATAGAAATTGGTAATCACATTAAAGTCGTTGCTTAAATCATTTTGTAATAAGACCCCTAGTTTGGGAGATACTTTAGAAGCCTTGTAGGGAGCTCCTAAAAAGTTTGTATTGAATCCTGCATAGACGGCTACAGAGGGGATGAGTCTTTTTTTGTCAAAGGCATTTCTTCTTTTCCAGCTGCGTACCTCCTTGGTTTTGTCTGTGAATTCTTGTTGAAACACCAAATATTTAGCACCAATGGTAGCGTTACTTAATCCACTTGTGAAATCATTTGTTGCCATGGTGATGTTAGGATTCACTTGGTCTCGCTGATAAGTTAACTTTGTATTAAGTTCTAACTTTTCAAGAAAAAAACTGGTTCTAAATAACAGGTCGATACCCAATGACTGAGGCGCATTCTCTGCTGTTGCAATACGCATATCTTGATAAAAAAGATTGCTTTCAAACTGGTAGATTCCAGTACCCACACTGTACGGACTTTCTGAAAATCCGGGTTTGTTGGAATTGATTACGTTGGTGTATTGCGCGTGTACTCCCAAGAAGCAGGTGGTCATCAGGAAGATGGTGAGTCTGTAATGTAAGCTGGTTTTATTCAAAATAAAAGGGTTAAATTCGCTTTGTTGGTTGTCTTACAAACATACAGTAAAAATACCATCTTTTAAATTGAAGGATTGGTTTTTTACGTCCTCGAAATATTTGTAGTTTGTTAACGTTGGTATTGTATACAAATTGTTATTTTTGGGGTGAATTATTAATTTTAATGCGAACATTGACGAGATGGGTTTAATAAAAACAATTTTATATATTGTATTTTTCATGTATGCTTTTAAGTTTTTGGCAAAATTATTTACTCCTTTTTTAATTAAAAAAGTAGCCAATAAGATGCAAGAGAAAGCCGAGGCACAATTTCGGAATCAATCCCCCAAATCTCCTGTAAAAGAAGGTGAAACCATTATTGATAAAGCACCAGCAAAAGCCGCAAAAGCGTCTAAAAAAGTAGGAGAATATGTGGATTTTGAAGAAATAGATTAGTATGAATAGTAAAAAATTGATTCCTTTTGCAATCGCAATCCTTGTTTTTGCGCTTACAGCAATTAGCTACTTCCATCCTGTTTTAAAAGGACAAAAAATTGCACAGTCAGACATTGCCCAGTTTCAGGGAATGTCTAAAGAAATTCAAGAGTATAGAGCAGAAAAGAATGCAGAACCCTATTGGACTGGAAGTGCTTTTAGCGGAATGCCAGCCTATCAATTAAGTGCCTATTATCCCAACGATTTTATACGGACTATAGATCGATGCATTCGCTTTTTACCAAGGCCTGCAGATTATACTTTTTTGTATTTCATGAGCTTTTTTGTGCTTTTATTGGCCTTAAAAGTAGACTGGAAATTGGCAATTTTAGGCGGATTGTCTTTTGGGTTCTCTACCTATCTCATTATTATTTTTGGCGCTGGGCACAATGCAAAAGCACATGCTATTGGCTATATGCCATTGGTTTTGGCAGGTGTCTTGTGGGTTTTTCAAAAGCTCTATTTGCGAGGCTTTGTGGTGACAGGGCTTGCCATGGCTTTGGAAATTTATACCAATCACCCACAAATGACCTATTATTTAGGTTTTTGTCTGCTAATTCTTGGGATTTTTGAATTTATTCATGCCTTCAAAGAAAAGCAACTTCCGGTTTTTGCAAAACAAACCGCCGTACTTTTGTCCGCTGTTTTTCTGGGGATTGCAGCCAATGCACCCCGTTTAATGGCCATGAAGGAATATGCTGCATATAGCACACGTGGCACTTCAGAACTAACCATAACACCCGATGGAAAACCTAAAGTTGCCTCGGAAGGGTTGGACTTTGACTACATTACAGAATACAGTTATGCAAAATTAGAAACGTTCAATTTGTTTGTACCTCGATTTATGGGAGGTGGAACGTTTGAAAAATTAGATGAAAATTCAGCCTTTTATCAGCTCATTGCAGATAAAGTAGGGCGAAAAGTGGCTGATGAATATTCCCAACAAGTCTTTTCTTATTGGGGAGATCAAACGATTATAGAAGCACCTGCCTATATTGGTGCCGTGCTATTTTTTCTTTTCTTCTTAGGAATGTTCTTAGTAAAAGGAAGATTGAAACAATGGTTGGTAGCTGCGACCGTTTTTTCAATTTTATTGAGTTGGGGAAGGAACTTTGAGTTTTTAACCCACTTTTTTATCGATTATGTTCCGCTTTACAACAAGTTTAGAGCCGTTTCATCCATACAAGTCATTGCTGCTTTGTGTGTGCCAATTTTGAGTTTTTTGGCTTTAAAAGCATTCTTTTCAGAAACCCATACCCATGCAGAAAAAAAAGAAGCACTTAAAAAAGCCGTCTCTGTATTTGGAGGGTTAATTGTGATTGGATTTATTTCTGCACACATGTTTGCCACTTTTGAAGGGTTTAGAGACCAGCAACAATACAACGCGTTGCCGGGTTTAATAGATGCTTTGATTGCCGACCGAAAAACCATGTTGCTAACAGATACGCTGCGTTCTTTGATTTTAATGGGCGTTGCTGCGGGAACTTTATGGCTTTTGTTGAAGAATACATTGAAACAAACTGCCGTTATCCTTGTGTTTGCAGTGCTCCTTCTTTTTGATTTAGTTGCTATTGATACACACTATATAAATGAAGCCGATTTTAAACCTGCTCAAAATATTGAAAATCCATTTGTTGCAACAAATGCAGACAAACTCATCCAGCAAGATACTACCCATTTTAGGGTTGGAGATTTTACTGTAAGTCCTGTGAATGACGCCAGAACTTCCTATTTTCACAATTCAATTGGTGGCTATCATGCAGCAAAAATGGGCCGTTATCAAGAGCTTTTTGAGTATCAAATCGCTCAAAGAAATATGGGGGTTTTAGACATGCTGAATACCAAATATTTTCTTTTCCAAGACGATCAAGGAGCCACTCAGGTGCAGTTAAATGATGCCGCAAATGGGAATGCTTGGTTTGTAACAAACCTTCAGTTTGTTGCTTCTGCAAATGAGGAAATGCAAGCCTTAGATTCCTTGGATTCTAAAAATACTGCAGTCCTCAATCAGGAGGAATTCAAAAACCAATTTATCGCACAAGAAGCTTTGCAATATGAAAAAGATTCCACCGCTACTATTCAACTAACCCACTACGATGTGACCACATTAACCTACCGTTCAAAGAGTCAAAAAGAACAGTTTGCGGTCTTTTCAGAAATTTATTACAAAGATGGATGGAATGCCTACATTGATGGGGTTTTAACACCGCATGTTAGGGTAAATTATGTGTTGCGTGGTATGGAAATCCCTGCTGGAGCTCATGAAATAGTCTTTCAATTTGAACCGAGTGTGATTCAAAAAGGTAGGGTGATTTCTTTACTTGCCTACGGATTACTGCTGATTGTTCCGATTGGATGGTTTTCCTATCAAAAAAAACGTGAAAACTAAAATTGATTATGAATATTGGAATGATTTTAGACAGCACTTTTCCGCCCGATCCTAGGGTTGAAAATGAGGCAATCTCTCTCGTCCAAAATGGGTTTAATGTTTTTCTTTTTTGTTTAAAATATGCTGACGAACCGGAATCTGAAGTTTGCAACGGAATTCAAGTAAAACGGTATCCATCCAATCGGATAGAATACAAACTTTCTGCACTCGCCTATACAATTCCGGGATATTCTTTTTTGATGAAACGTAAAATTGCTCATTTTATAGCATCAAATAAAATAACAGCATTGCATGTGCATGACATTCGAATTGCAGCAGCTGTATTTTCAGCAAACAAAAAACACCAACTTCCCGTAGTTTTAGACTTGCATGATAATATGCCAGAGGTAATGAAACTGTATCCACATTTACAGAAATTTCCGGGAAAATATATTATCTCACCGAGAAAATGGAAACAAAAAGAAGCTCAATTTATAGTCAAAGCCGATAAAGTAATTACGGTTTCTCCTCATTTTATCAAGAATTTAGAGGATCGGTTTCCAAGGGAAGCCGTTAAATTTGTTTTGGTACCCAATACAATTAGAGCTTCTTTTTTTGAGGATTTTACGATCAAAGAATCACTCATAAAAAAATATGAAAATCACTTTGTACTCCTATATTTAGGAGATACGCATTTAAGACGTGGACTTCAAACAGCTATTTCAGCGGTGAATTTATTGAAAGAATCGCTGCCTGAAATTAAGTTAGTCATCGTTGGGAAAAATACCACCGATGTTGTTTTGAAAAGGCAAGTTGCGGACTTAAAGCTCGAAAAGTTTGTAGACTTTGAAGGCTGGCAAGAGGTTTCGCTTTTTCAATCCTACATCACTGCGAGTGATGTCTGTATTTCACCGTTGCACAGAAATTTACAGCATGATGTTGCCTATGCAAATAAGATTTTTCAATACATGAGTTTAGGGAAACCACTATTGGTAAGCAATGCTACAGCGCAAAAAGAACTTGTGGAGCGCACAAACTCAGGATTGGTGCATTTGGAACAAAATGTTGACGATTTTTCAGAAAAAGTAAAAGAACTATACAATAATCCATCTTTACGAAGTACATTGGGTGCTCATGGCGAAGTCTTTATCAAGCATGAATTTTCTTGGGAGCACACCGCCAAAGCGTTGATAAACATTTATAAAAATATTCCTATTTGAAAGTACTCATCATTACATACTATTGGCCTCCTGCAGGAGGTTCTGGAGTACAGCGTTGGTTAAAGTTTGTAAAGTATTTGCAAGACTTTGGCGTTGCGCCTGTGGTATACACGGTTGCAAATCCCGAGTACCCTGTTTTGGATGAAACGCTGGTCAATGAAGTGCCCAAAAATATTCAAATTTTAAAACAACCGATTTGGGATCCGACAGGCCTGCTTTTATGGAAAGGTAAAAACAAGCACAAAACAGCCATTTCTTCCCTCAATAAGGGCGGTTTTTTCTCTTTTATTCGGGGCAATTTTTTTATCCCCGATCCAAAAATATTCTGGGTTCGCAAATCGGTTAACTATTTGCACAAGTATCTTCAATCAAATAAAGTGGATGTTATTATTTCTACAGGGCCACCGCATAGTACGCATTTGATCGCTCAAAAATTGCATCAAAAAAATACAATAAAATGGATTGCAGATTTTAGAGATCCATGGACAGATTTGTATTACAATGCTAATTTTAAACAAACTTCTTTTGCAAAAAAGCGAAATAAAAAATTAGAAACCCTGGTTTTAAAAAATGCAGATTGTGTGCTTACTGTAAGCCATACACTGAAGAAAGAATTTTCTAAAACAGCCCAACAAGTTGAAGTAATTACCAATGGTTTTGATGATGAATTTGTGAAGCTTCCGCCCCAAAAGAGGGAACAACAATTTACAATTTCCTATATTGGATTGTTGCCCAAAGAAAGCAATCCGATTGTTTTGTTTAAAGTTCTTAAAAAATTATGTGCTCAAGACCCACAGTTTTCTGAGGACCTTACCTTAAATTTTATTGGAGACATTGCGCCTGAGGTAAAACAAGAGGTGGCAATACAGGGGTTGACTGAGAAAGTAACTTTTATTGGGCGGGTTTCTCATGAAAAAGCCATTGCCTATCAACAGAAAGCACAAGTTTTATTGCTACTAATTCCTAATGTAACGAAAGCGGAAGGCATCTTAACTGGAAAAATATTTGAATATTTGATGGCAAAACGCCCTATCTTAGCTATTGGACCTGAAACAGGTGATTTGGCAACATTATTAAAGGATACGCGTGCAGGGGTTGTTGTCGATTACGCTCATGAAGAGAGATTGACCTTAGAAATTGAAAAACAATACAAAGCTTATCGAGAGGGTTCTTTACAAGTGACACCTGTAAATATTGCGAAATTTCACCGAAGAGAATTGACAAAAAAGTTGGCATCTCTACTTAAAAATATAAATCAATAATATGGGAATTGTATTTAAACAGTCTTTAAAAAACACATTTTTTATTTATTTGGGGTTTGCCTTTGGGGGCATCAATACACTGTTTTTATACACTCGTTTTTTAGAAGATGAATATTATGGATTGGTTACTTTTTTACTTTCTACGTCCAATTTGTTAATGCCTTTGATTGCTCTGGGCGTCCATCATTCGATTGTGAAATTTTATTCCAGTTATTTTTCCAAAATTGAAAAAGATCGTTTTTTGTCCTCCATGCTTTTTCTTCCTCTTTTTATGGCACTACCCATTGCTTATTTGGGCACCCTTTTTTATGAAGAAATAGGGCGTTATTTGTCTGAAGAAAACCCTGTGATCAAAGACTATACTTTTGTCATTTATTTGATTGCCGTTGCTACCTCTTATTTCGAAATTTTTTATGCTTGGGCAAAAGTGCAGTTTCAATCTGTTTTTGGGAATATTTTGAAAGAATTGTGGAACCGAGTTGTTGTGATGATTTTGTTATTTGCAGTGTATTTTGAATGGATTACCAAAGCTGAATTTATCTATTATCTAACAGGGGCCTATTTTTTAAGAACTCTTGTAATGATGGTGTATGCGCTCAAATTATACACTCCTAAATTCGGGTTTTCACGCCCCAAAAACTTTCATGAAGTTCTTCGTTTTTCAGGCTATATTATTCTTGCAGGAAGTGCAGGCGCCATTATTTTAGATATTGACAAGTTTATGATTCCTGGAAAAGAGTCTTTAGTAAAAGCCGCGTACTACTCGGTAGCTGTATTTATCGGTTCCTTTATTGAAGCACCTAGTAGAGCCATGCTCAATATTCTTCAGCCCTTGACCTCAAAAACATTGAATGAAGATAATCATCCAGAGGTGGCCTCTTTGTACAAGAAGAGTTCGCTTAATTTATTGCTAATAAGTGGGCTGTTTTTTGTGTTGATCAATACGAATATAAAGCAATTATTTAGCTTGCTTCCCCAAGCATATTCAGGAGGTGTTTTGGTGGTGCTTATGATCTCCTTACTAAAGTTGTATAATGGATTTTTAGGGAACAACGGCGCGATTATAAACAATTCTAAGTTTTATAGAATAACGTTGCCCATAAGTCTTGTAATGGCGTTTTCAGTGTATTTTTTAAACAAACTCTTTTATTACGAAATGGACCTGGGTACCGATGGGTTGGCCTTGGCGACACTTCTTGTTATTTTTTCTGCCAACACCTTTAAGTTGTTTTTTGTAAAACGCAAATTCTCCATGACCCCATTTACCAATAAATCCCTATTATTACTTTTAATTATCACCGTTTTGTATTTGTCATTTAATTTTTGGGATTTTTCAGTGGCAAATCTATACCTATGGAAATTCCCTGTTCATCCCATTATAAATATGGTTCTCAAAAGTATTTTAATTGGTGTAATTTATGTTTTTTTGATTTTAAAGCTAAAAATATCACCAGAGTTTGACCGTCTTCTCAAAAAGTATTACAAATAGCAATCGAGTCCATCTGCAATCATATGAAGTAGTATTGCCAACCCCAGAATTCTTGTTTTGTTAAAGAGCAGTGTTGCGGTGTATATTGCAATGGCCAGATAAGAATGTAACGGATGAAAGTTAATGCTACATCGTCCTTTGTCAAAAATTGGTGTTGCAAGTAGGTGATCCAAGTCGACCAACATAGAAAGCAAGAAAATCAAATACACCTTCCGCCATTTCTTTTCAAAGAAAAAATAAGCAATGAAAAGTGGAGCAATAAAGTGAAGTCCGTAATGTAGAATGTTTTTGAGGATCATTTTTGAAAAGCAAAAAAGACTTACGGATACGTCTTTTTGGAATGCTTGTTATGGATTTTAATGCCTAAAATTACTTTTTTAAAAGATCAAAAAAACTATTTACGCACTCTTTTCATGAGCAAGTCTTTTCGAATTCTACTTAACTGAACTGGCGTAATGTTTAAAAAAGAAGCAATCTGATATTGCGGTATTTGTTTTTCGATATTTGGTAAATCTTTTCTCACTTTTAAGTATCGCTCTGTAGCGTCTAACATAGAAAGCTCAAAAATTCTTTTTTCTTTTTTAATAAAAGCGTCTTCCAAAACTCTTGAATAAAGCAAGCTGATATGGATGTCTTTTTTTGCAAGTTTTTTGAATTCTTTAAAATCACCAACATAAAACTCACAGTCAGTTAAACAGTCATAATAGATTCTAGAAGGCTTGTCTAAAATGAGACTAGAAAATGCTCCAGTAGAGGCGCCACCTACTGTAAGTGATTGAATGACTTCTCTTCCTTTCTTGTCTAAAAAATAAGAGCGTACAACCCCGTTTTTTAAAATATAAAATTCAGTAGGGGTTTCACCTGCTTTGGTCAATACGTGCTTTTTCTTGACGTTTTGAAAGGAAAGTAGGTTTTTAAAATTAGTAATCGTTTTAGCAGGTAATTTGTTGTTCTCCGTAATTAAATCAGTAATAAATTCCATATTGTTTTTAGTTATAACAATTTTAGCTTTTATGCATTCAAAAAAACGTTTGTGTACGTTGTTTTTATTGAAATATTTATAAAAGTTAAAACTTAAATTATAAACTGATTACTTACTGCTGTACATGAAAGTTATTAAAGATGTCAATTCATACAATGAATAAAAAAACACACCTTCTGTGCTGCAAAAGTGTCTTTACAATAGTTGTTTTATCTTGTATTAAAAGCATTTAATTACTTATCTCTGGGGTAGTTGTCAGTAAATGAATAGTTTTTCCAAATCTAAATAAAATTTACATAAATTCATAAAAAAATTAAACAATTATAGGTAACTAATGGCATTTGGCCCTTCCATAAACAAGAGATCTAACACGGATAGGTTGGGAAGAAAGCCATGCTTGTCTGAAAAAACTTGTATGTATGGGGTGTAATTTTTTAAACTGTTTTTTTTTACGTTTGCCAAAGTTCTGAAGTCATTTTCTACCTGCGGAGTATATGCTGTGGTCGCTTTCGTTTTTATTTCTAGCTGGAGTGCTGCTGTTAAAAATAAAAAAGCATCAAAATTTAGATCATTTAAGAAGCGGTATTTTTTGCTATAAATATGCTGTAAATCGTCTTCAAAAAATTCGAAAAAAGGAGAGCAATTGTAGGAAGCCTTTAATGATTTAAAGTGTTGGTCTTGCCATTTTACACTATTATCCACCAAGGTGTCTTTTGTTTTTTGTTTTCCGATACCATTGTTTTTCTGTGTCGGAATCGTAAGCATTTGTTGTCCATTGGCACCATAGATATAACAACGATTTCGATAACTCTGTTTCTGAAAATTATCTTCAACTTCAAAGGTAATTTCATTGAAACGTGCCATTTCAGAAAATTGAGAAATAGGAGGGAAATAGGTTGGTATAAATAACCCCATTATGCTGTTTTCTTTTTCTTGTAAATACCATACCCAAAGTAGAGCAATAGCAGTGCCAAAGCTACATATCTGTAAGAAACAGGTGCGCCCTCTCCATCCACTGTTGTAAACATTCTATCCCAACGAATTGATTTTAGTTTTGCCATAAAAGTGGGGGCATCTGCATCCCAGCTAAACCATACCATTACCGGTTTTCCCAATACATGATCAAAAGGGACAAATCCCCAATATCTTGAATCTAAAGAATTGTGTCTGTTATCTCCCATTAACCAGTAGTAATCTTGTTGAAATGTATAGGAGTCAGCTTTTTTACCATTGATGTATATGACCCCATTGTAGGCAACCAAATTATTGTTTTCATAGAGTTCAATGATTTGTTGGTAATAGGGGAGGTTTTCATCATTGATGTTTACAGTGACTCCTTTTTTGGGTACATAGATTGGCCCCATATTGTCCTGACTCCATTCATTACTGTCTATTTGAGGGAAGATAGCAGGATCTATTTCATGGATGATTTGAACAACACTATCCACCGCTGCGTCGCTTCTTAATTTCTCTGCAATTGCCAGGGTTAAATTAACAACTCTTTTCGTGGTTTTTACTTCAGAAATGGTAGAACCATATTTTTTTGCCACCGACAACACTTTTTTGAAGTCATAAGTGGTGATTTGAAATTTATTACCTTCCAATATCTTTCTTCCCGAAAGGTATCTTCCCATTTCATTAAACTCTTCATTGCTCTTAAAATCTACAACAAACTTGCTCTCAAACTCTTTGCCGGTGTATCGTAGTATTTTTTCAGTACTGATTCCTTTTTTGGAATATACTGTATGCTTAAATTGGAGTTTGGCTCTTTCTGGTAAACTGTTTTTCTTTCCACTTATATATACAAAACCATTTCTTATTTCTAGTGTGTCTCCAGCTATGGCCACGCAGCGTTTTACATAGTTGGTCTTCTTGTCTACGGGTTTGTCTGTGAATTCTCCAGAATTATCTCCCCACATCGTCTTTAACGAATCTGCAGGCCAATTAAAACATACAATATCATTGTTCTTTATTTTTTGAAATCCTGGCAAACGCATGTGAGGCAATTGTGGGGTCTTCAAATAGGAACCAAAAGAGTTGTTCAAAGAGATTCCTGTAAATGGAATAGGGATTGCAGGAATGGTGTCATGCACCATAGGTGCGGCTATAACAGTGGAGGGAATTCTTGCACCATAATGAAATTTGCTAACAAATAAATAATCTCCTACCAACAAGGACTTTTCCAACGAAGAACTTGGAATGGTAAAAGGTTGCATAAAGTAGGTGTGAACAAGTGTTGCAGCTATAATTGCAAAGGTAATTGAGCTTACCCATTCGCCCAATTCAGACCGAGGTTTGCTACTTCTTTTTGCATTGTAAGTGGCTTCCGTTGCATAATTTATATAGAAAATGTACCCCCCTAAAGTAGCCATAACTAAGAGTGAGTCCAATCGTTTGTAAAATCCAAAAGTTCGTATGGTTTCGATCCAAATAACCAAGAACATCAATAGGTTAACAACAGGAATAAACAATAAGAGTACCCACCATTTTGGACGATTTATCATTTGCATTAAAACAATTCCATTGTAAATAGGGATGATTGCCTCCCAGGCTTTTCTTCCTGCTTTTACATATAACTTCCAAGTTCCTAAAAAATGAACAACTTGGATCGCCATAAAAAAAAGAAACCACTGTGTAAATGTCATAATCGTCTATTTTTATCTTTTTTTTAAAAGAGTTTTATTTTGTTTTTTCGAGAATCTGATCTCCTCAGCCAGTTCCACTCTTAATCAATGTTTAACACATCTTTCATGGAATATACTCCTTCTTTGTCTAGCAACCACTCTGCAGCAATGACGGCACCCAAGGCAAAGCCATGTCTGTTTTTGGCGGTATGGTTTATATGGATTTCATCAATTGTTGATGCATAGGATACGGTATGTGTACCCGGCACTTCGGGTATTCTTTTTGCATGGATGGGGAGGTTTTCTGCAGTTGTTGCTTTGTTCAATTCCCAACCTGTATAGGCTGTGTTTTCCACAATCCCATCTGCTAAAGTAATTGCCGTCCCACTGGGGGCATCTAATTTTTTTGTATGATGAATTTCTTCAATAGAAACATTGTAGTCTTTTAATTGACGCATCATTTTTGCTAGTTGATTGTTGAGTTCGAAGAAAATATTTACACCCAAACTAAAATTTGAGGCATAAATAAATGCGCCTTTCTTCTCTTTGCAAAGTGCAACGGCATCCGCGTACTTGTCTAACCAGCCAGTGGTTCCAGAAATTACTGGAACTTGATGGTTTATACAGTTTGAAATGTTGTTAAATGCAGCGTCTGGAATACTGAAATCAATCGCAATGTCTGCAATATTGATGTCATATTTTGTGTTTCCGTCACTTTTTATAACGATGGTATGTCCTCGAGAAATTGCAATTTTTTCAATCTCTTTCCCCATGCGCCCGTATCCTAATAAAGCAATGTTCATGTTTAAAATTTGTATTTTAAGTGGAAGCCCACTACCGTGTTTGCAAGATTCATATTGTCTGGCATTAAAGCTGGCCTAAAAGTAAGACTATCATCCGTATTAAATTGGAGTAAATGTGCATTTACACTTGCTTCAACAATTTGTAAAACATAGACCAATACTGAGGACAATAAAGCCAAATCACGGTTTTCTCTTAATTGTTTTTGAGCATTTTCTAAACCTGCTTCAGAAATTAGAACCGTTGTGTTTCCAGCAGCATCAATGAGTGTAAATTCGTCTTGAAGCCCCGCTTTCCTTAATTTAAAAGCAGTACGATATCGCTTGTAAATACTGTTGTTGTCTATGTATAAATAGGTTGTACCTGCTAAGGCTCCCCATACAATAGGAGCTTTCCAATATTTTTTATTATAAATCTGACCCATTCCAGGTAAAATTGCAGAATAGAATGCCGCTTTTGAAGGAGATAACGGATTGTAAACTCCTTGTGGAAGTTCCGCTTGCGCCAGCATGTTTTTCTCTTTTACAGTTGTAGTGTCTTTCTGAGAATAAAGACAATTTGTAATGAATAGCACAAGTATTGAAAAAAGTATCTTTTTTTGAAGCACTATTTTAAAAGGTTTTTTATGCGGTTAAAATCTTCTTCAGAGTGAAAAGGAATGGTTAGCTTTCCCTTCCCATTAGTCCCCACGGTGATGGCTACTTTATGCCCGAAAAAAGCATTAATTTCTTGAATATTGTCTTTGATAAACAAAGGGGTCTCTTTCTTTTTACTTTTTGGTGCTGCTGTGCCTTTTAGGTTTTTTACCAATTCTTCTGTTTGTCTTACAGATAGCTTTTCACGAATAATTTTTTCGTAAATTTTTAATTGATCTTCTGGGCTTTCAATATTTATGATTGCTCTTCCATGACCCATAGAAATAAAACCATCACGCATTCCTGTTTGTAAAATAGGATCTAGTTTTAACAACCTCAGATAGTTGGTTACTGTAGAGCGTTTTTTACCAACTCGTGTGCTTAGTGCTTCTTGAGTTAGTTGAATCTCATCAATCAAACGCTGATAAGAAAGTGCTACTTCTATTGGATCTAAGTTTTTACGTTGAATGTTCTCTACCAACGCCATTTCTAGCATTTCCTGATCGTTTGCAATTCTTATGTAGGCAGGAACTGTTTTGTTTCCAATACGTTTTGAGGCTCTAAAACGCCTTTCTCCAGAAACTAATTGAAAGCTGTTTTCTGTTAGTTTCCTAACAGTTATGGGCTGTATAACTCCCAATTCTTTGATTGAATTTGCCAATTCGTCAAGGGATTCTTCATCAAAATAGGTTCTTGGTTGGAAAGGATTTACAGTGATTAAATCCAGGTCAATTTCAACAATACTACCCACAGGTGTATCCGTGTTTTTATCGGATGCATTGCTCCTCTGTGCGGGTTCTTTTAACAAAGCTGATAAGCCTCTACCCAATGCTTGTTTTCTTGTTGCTTTTGCCATTTATATATTTTTTTTAATCAATTCTTGGGCCAGGTTCAAGTAGTTTACAGCACCTTTACTCGTGGCATCATACGCGATGATACTTTCACCATAACTTGGCGCTTCACTCAAACGAACATTTCTTCTGATAATTGTTTCAAAAACCATGATCGAAAAGTGTTTTCTAACTTCATCAACAACTTGGTTTGATAAGCGTAAACGCGCATCGAACATCGTTAACAATAAGCCCTCAATTTCTAAATCTTTATTGTGTATCTTTTGAATACTTTTTACCGTATTCAATAATTTCCCCAAACCTTCTAAGGCAAAATATTCACATTGAATTGGAATTATTACCGAGTCTGCAGCAACTAAAGAATTTAAGGTGATTAAACCCAGGGAAGGTGCGCAATCAATTAAAATATAGTCGTACGAATCTTTCACGCTATCCAGTGCCTTTTTGAGCATGTATTCTCTTTCTGGCCTGTCTACCAGTTCAATTTCAATGGCAACCAAATCAATATGTGCTGGAATAATATCAAGATTTGGAGAAGCTGTTTTTACAATGGCATTTTTTGCCTCAGTCGTATGCTCTAACACTTGATAAGTGCCAAACTCAACAGTGGGAACATCAATTCCCAGTCCAGAGGAGGCATTCGCTTGAGGATCGGCATCAATAAGTAGTACTCTCTTTTCCAGAACCCCCAAAGAGGCAGCAAGATTTATGCTTGTAGTAGTTTTACCAACACCTCCTTTTTGATTTGCGATTGCAATTATTTTCCCCATTGAATACTCAATTTTTGTAAAAAGTAAAAATACACTTTATTCTGTTTTTTTTAAATCAAAGTTGTTAAAAACATCATAAAAATGTAAAATACTAATTTTTACATAAATAAGACCTTTATTCGTTATTTTTTGGGGATATTCTTTAAAATTTCTTTTAAAAATTTCCAGAATTTTTGAGTAGAAGTGATGCTTGCTCGTTCATCTGGAGAATGTGCGCCCAGAATTGTTGGGCCAAAAGAAACCATGTCCATCGCTGGATAATTTTGGCCCAATATGCCACATTCTAAGCCCGCGTGGCAGGCAGCAACTCGCGCTTTTTCTCCATGCAATTCTTCATATAAATTTGCGACAATTGCAAGTATTTCCGATTCAATATTGGGTTGCCATCCGGGATAATCTCCAGACAGCTCAACCTCAAAACCTGCCATTTCAAAAACAGCGCGCAAGGCATTTGTTAAATCTGTTTTGTTGCTTTCAGAAGAAGACCTGGTGAGGCAACCAATTTTTATCGCACCCCCTTTTACAAGGACCCGAGCAATATTGTTAGATGTTTCCACCAAGTCCTTGATGTCGGGACTCATGCGGTATACGCCATTCAAAGCGCCATAAATGGATTTTATAAAACCTTCTTGAACCCCTATTTCCATAACTTTTTTTGGCAAATTAGTTGGCACAATCCTAATTTTTAAATTGGGGTCTATTGTTGATAATTCTTTTTTAATATTATTGATAAGCAGTTCGGTTTCAAAAAGGAAGGCTTCCTTTGAAATGGAGTCAATAATAATTGTTGCAGTGCTCTCTCTTGGGATTGCATTTCGCAAACTTCCACCATTAATTTCAGCGATACGGAGTCCAAATTGAGTAAATCCGTCAAACAAAATCCGATTCATTATTTTATTGGCATTTCCCAAACCTTTGTGGATTTCCATTCCAGAGTGTCCACCATTTAATCCATTCACTGTAATTGTATAGGCAGTTGTATTTTCTGGAGTTTCTTCTTCGGCATATGTTCTTGTTGCAGTTACGTCGATACCACCGGCACATCCCATTCCAATTTCGTCATCTTCTTCAGTATCTAAGTTGAGCAAAATAGTTCCTTTTAAAAGCCCCCCTTTTAAGCCCATTGCTCCCGTCATGCCTGTTTCTTCATCAATGGTAAACAAAGCTTCCAGATTTGGGTGTGCGATCGTTTCTGAGGATAAAACAGCCATTATTGAAGCCACTCCTAATCCGTTGTCTGCTCCTAAGGTTGTTCCGTCTGCCGTAATCCAATCTCCCGCAACAAGCATTTCTATGCCCTGGCTGTCAAAATCAAAATTTGTGGTTGCATTTTTTTGATGCACCATGTCCAAATGACTTTGTAATACCACCGTTTTTCTATTTTCAAAACCTTTCGTTGCTGGTTTTGTGATAATTACATTCCCAACAGGATCTACAAACGTTTTTAGGCCTAACTTTTTTCCAAAAGCAACCATAAATTCGATTACACGTTCTTCTTTTTTTGAAGGGCGCGGTACTGCATTTAAGTCTGCAAAATGATTCCAAACCTCTTTGGGTTCTTGATTTCTAACGGCATTATTCATAGATTGTGGCGGCTATTTTTTAGAACCTTAAAATTACGAAATTTCGATGATTGAATCGCCCAATACTTTACGAACTTTTGCAAGATCTTTCATGGCATCATCATCGGCTCTAAAACCAACGGGTAAAACCAGGGTAGCAGTTAATCCCTGCGCTTTTAATCCCAGAATTTCATCATACTGTTCAGGAATAAAACCCTCCATAGGGCAGGCGTCTATTTTTTCTATGGCACATACTGTAAGTAAGTTTCCTAGGGCTAAATAGGCTTGATTTTTGTTCCAGATATTCAATTCTTCAGGAGTTTTTTTGTCTATTTCAGCAATCAAAAATGATCTAAAAGAGTTTAAAATCTCATCGGGTGTGTTTCTTATTTTTTTAACGAGGTCAAAATAATTTACGACCTCTTTGGAAGTGAAATTATCTTGAATACAAATGACTAAAACATGCGAAGCCTGAGCAATTTGTTGTTGATTCCAAGAGGCAGAAACGAGCCTTTCTTGAATTTTTTCATGCTGGATGACAACTAATTTTATGGGCTGAAGTCCGTAGGAAGTAGCCGTTAAGTTAAATGCTTCTTTTAAGGTGTTTATTTGGGCGTTTGACAACTTTTTGGAGCGATCAAATTTTTTTGTCGCATAGCGCCATTGCAAACTTTCAATTGTGTTCATCTCTGTTTAATTTTTAGCAAAAATAGTGTTATTATGGCTATGTTTTGACCTTATTAATCGTAATAATTGATGCGTATATAAATAAATTCTTTTTAATTTTTTGTACATTAACATTCAAAAAATTAAGCTATGAAAGAAGATTTTTTGCACTATGTTTGGAAGTATCAATTGTTTAAAATAGAGCATTTACATTCCATAGAAAATGAAGTCATACATATTTTAAAACCCGGAATGCACAATCGAAATGCAGGTCCAGATTTTTTAAACGCTCAGGTTAGAATAAACCACCAAATTTGGGTGGGGAATGTAGAGATTCACCTAAAATCTTCCGATTGGTATGCCCATCACCATGAGAATGATGTCAACTATGATGCTACGATTTTGCATGTTGTTTATGAGTATGATGTAGCGGTTTATTTGAAGGGGAATGCAGTACTGCCTACTTTGGTTTTAAAGGATTTGATTGCACCAAGCTTGTTGACAAGGTATTTGCAATTGTCTAAGGTTACTTCCAATTGGATCCCATGTGGAACCCAGGTAAATATCTTGGATTCTTTTCGTTTTTCGAACTGGAAAGAACGTTTGTTTTTTGAGCGTTTAGAGCGTAAGTCACTATTTATTGATGCATTGTTGGTTCATCAAAACAATGATTTTGAAGCCGTTTTGTTTCAATTTTTAGCAAAAAATTTTGGTTTAAAAGTGAATGCTGATGCGTTCTTGTCACTTTCAAAATCCATCGACTTTTCAATTCTTAGAAAAGTGCGTGCCAACGAGCACCAGTTAATGGCATTGTTTTTTGGTCAGGCTGGTTTTTTAGCGGAAGAGCTTGAAGAAGTCTATTACTTAGCCTTAAAAAAAGAATATGCTTATTTGCAACATAAATATGCCTTACAACCGCTTTTAAAAGAACAGTTTTCATTTTTTAGAATGCGTCCCACCAAATTTCCCAACCCTTCGAATTGCGCAATTGGTTTCCTTGTATCATTTGCATCAAAATTTATTTTCTAAATTAATGCAGGTTTCTAAAATAGAAGTATTTTACGGCTTGTTTACCGTTTCGCTACCTTCTTTTTGGCAACAGCATTATACCTTTGAAACGGTGTCAAAAAAATCAACAAAACGACTTAGCAAAGCTTTTATTGATTTGTTAATTATCAACACTATTATTCCTCTAAAATTTGTCTACGAAAAGAGTAGAGGCGGCGTCAATGAAGTTGAAATACGCTCGGTTTTGAATCAACTAAAACCTGAGAAAAACGCAATTATATCCAAGTTTGAAAGTTTCAAAATTGCTTCAAAATCGGCCTTTGATACTCAGAGCTTATTGGAGCTTAAAAATAATTATTGCGCACCCAAACGTTGTTTAGAGTGCGCAATAGGAAATGCTGTTTTGTCCAATAAGTAATTATTTTATTGGATTTAAAAGGGTTTCAATTCGATGCAAACAATCTTTGAAGTGGTATTTGGTCATCGTATTGACAGCGCTCTTACTCGCCATGCTTAGGCTGTACTTTAAGCTTACTAATTCGCCTCGAACTATGGAAGTAATATCTGTGTTCTTGGTATTAGAATCGTTCATTAAAACACCCATGCGTTCGATGAAAGATTTTTGAAGATTTCGTCGAAACAAGTCGACATTCTGCGCCTTTCTAGTTTCACTAAAAATTCCTCTTCGCAAGCTGTTTATCATGTCCGATGCTGCATAATATTCAGTTTCAATAACCGCTGCATCAATCATTCTTTTCAAAGTCCTTACATTTAAAAGGCTATTTAAATGTCTGTTTTGATACCTTAAGAGGCGATCACTATAACCGGTTTCACCAATTTTATTTAAAATTTCTTTATCAAGCAGCCATTTTTGTGTTTGAAAGGTGTTTTTTAGCAACCAATTTAGCGCTTCAATTTGTCTTTTCTTAGGCACTGTTTGATAAACACTTCCAGATTGCTCAGGCTTTTTGTTGAATTCATAAACGCCGCCAATATTTCCAGCAACATGTCCAACATATCGATTCCATACACTTAAAAGTTCACCATATAATTCACTTAAATCTTCATAATTATTGGTTTGGTCTGAAGTCCATTTAGGGAGGTTTTTGGCAACAATTTTTAAGTTTTTTATTCCGTAGGTACTTGCCTTTACTTGGTCATTTCCAATGCCTTCTGTTTGTGAAGATGGATCAAAACGCTGTCCTCCAAAACGATATTTTGGGTCATTTCCTTTTTCGGAAATCCATTTGTCAAGGGTTTTTACTTCGTCCTTTGGTTGTTTTGCTGATGGAATTTTTCGGTATCCCCAATTGATAGCATAATGGTCATAAGGTCCTAATTGTCTTATGAATCGGATATTTTTGTCTCCCGGTTGTGCAATGTAATTGTAGCGAGCATAATCCATAATGGTGGCGGCTATCCCATATTTCTGAGTAAATTTCCCTGAGCGAAGCGAGTCTACTGGATAGGCAAAACTTGCTGCCATATTGTGGGGCAAGCCCAGTGCATGACCCACTTCATGAGCAATGACCATGCGCATCATTTCGCCAATTTCTTCTGGTTTGGTATCCAATGTTCGGGCAGATGGGTTTGCTGCGCCTGTTTCTAGCAAGTAACGGTTTCTATAGGAACGCAAATGGTTGTGATACCAGATAATGTCACTTTCAATAATTTCTCCAGTTCGTGGATCTGAGACACTTGGGCCTGTTGCATTTCGGGTTGTACTTGCTACATATCTTATGGACGAATAGCGAATATCTTCCATGCTAAATTCAGGATCTTCTTCTTTTGTTGGGGGCATTTTGGCATAAATGGCATTTTTAAAACCTGCAGTTTCAAAAACCTTTTGCCAATCGTCTACTCCTTGCTTGATGTATTTTCTGAGTTTTATAGGAGTTGCTGGGTCTATATAGTATACAATCGGTTTTTTGGGAGCTACTAATTCACCTCTTTCATAGGCTGCTTCATCTGTAGGTTCTAGTCGCCATCGTCTTATGTATCTTTTGCTATCTGCTTTTAATGCCTCTGAGTTGTAGTCAATGTTTCCTATAGAAAAATAACCAACTCGCTTGTCGTACAATCGAGGCATCATTGGTTTTTCTGGCAACAAAATCATTGATTGATTGATGCGTATGCTGATGGTATTTGAGCTTCGGTTGCTTGGAGGTGCAGCTGCATCAAAAGTAAAATCTTGCACTACCTCGATATTGTTAGGATAGCTTTTAATGGTATTGATAAAGCTTCTTGATGCATCGAGTCTTTTTACTTTGTATGTTTTTCTGAATCGTTCTGGGAGTCCTGTAATTGCTTTTACATCGGTCGTAAAAAATTTGGTAACGTCTATCAAAACTGCGGTCGAATCTAGATTGTGCGATTTGATATCAAAGGCATAAATGATAGGTTCTAGGTTATTTGCTTTGACCGATTTGTAGATTGGTAAAGAATCATTGGCAATTGCATTGTATGATTTTACTTTTAAAAGAATTTTGTTTTGAAATTTTTCCCAGACAACTACTTGGGTGTTTATTTTAGAACCAGCATTTACGTATCCTCCACCCAGATCAGCAGGGATGTCTTTGATTCTTGTAACTAAAATCATTTCTTTTCCAAAATAGGATTTTGGAATTTCATAGAGAAACGAATTGTTGTTTTGGTGAACATGAAAGAGTCCTTCATCTGTTTTTGTTTTTGAAGTTACAAAATCAGTGTAGGTTGTTGCTTTATCCTTCTTTTTCACGGTAGCAACTTTTAACGCTTTTTTAGGTTTCTTTTTTCGTTTGATTCTTCCGCTTTGTGCGTTCAATTCAATTGGCTGTACAAAAGTGAAAAGCACTAAAAATAAAAGTATTTTTTTCATGAGTAAATGCATTGATTAATTGCTTACTAAAATATTAAAAAAAGGGATGAAATGTTTAATTATTGACTAAAAAAAAGAAAGCGCAAAACATAGCTGTTTGCGCTTTCTTTATAAAGGCTTATTTTTAAAACAAGCTCTTGTATTTTAAAGGATTTACCTCATGCATCATTTCATATACTTTTTCGAATACATCTTCTGTAGAAGGTTTTGAAAAATAGTCTCCATCTGTTCCGTATGCAGGTCGGTGTGCTTTTGAAGTGAGGGTCGCAGGTTTGCTATCTAGATATTGATATCCATTTTGGTTTTCTAAAATTTCTTGTAATAAATAGGCTGAAGCACCTCCTGGAAGGTCTTCATCTACCACCAACAATCGATTGGTTTTGGCAATTGATTTTACGGTTTCATGATGTATGTCAAAAGGGAGGAGCGATTGTGCATCAATAATTTCGATATGAATGTCAACTTGAGCGAGGTCTCGGGCTGCTTCTTCTACAATTCTTAGGGTAGATCCATAAGAAATTACGGTGAGGTCGTCTCCTTGCTTTATTGTTTCAATAACACCAATTGGTGTTTTATAGCTTCCTAAGTTTACAGGCATTTCTTCTTTTAAGCGGTACCCATTCAAACACTCAATTACAATTGCAGGTTCATCTCCTTCTAAGAGTGTGTTGTAAAAACCGGCGGCTTTTGTCATGTTTCTTGGGACTAAAACATGGATTCCTCTTACATTATTAATGATTCCTCCCATGGGAGAACCTGCATGCCAAATCCCTTCCAATCGATGTCCGCGCGTTCTAATAATTACGGGGGCTTTTTGTCTACCGAAGGTTCTGTAAAGTAGTGTGGCTAAATCATCACTCAAAATCTGTAGTGCATAGATTAAATAATCTAAATACTGAATTTCTGCAATGGGTCTTAAGCCTCTCATAGCCATTCCTATACCTTGTCCAATAATAGTAGCTTCTCTAATTCCTGTATCTGCAACCCTTAATTCGCCATATTTTTTTTGCAACCCTTCCAATCCTTGGTTGACGTCTCCAATAAAGCCTGAATCTTCGCCAAAAATTAACAGTTCCGGATGTTTTTTGAGTAATACGTCAAAATTATCACGCATAATAATACGTGCATCGACAAGTTTTTTTTCTTCTTTATATCTTGGCTTTTCTGGGTGAATGTTTAAAACAGATTTTTCTGTTTCACTGGTTAAATGGGAAGAGTACTTTTGTTGGATTCTTTTGGAATAGGTTGTTATAAATTGTTGAAGTGCTGTTTTTTCAGAAAAGTTTTCATCTTTTAAAAAGCGAACACTTTTACGTAGTGCCACCAAAATATCTTTCCTGTTGGGTTCTACAATTTCAGATAAATCGATTTTGTATTTTGTGATAAAAGTTTTGTTGCTGCTTTTCTGAGCAGCGCTTTCTAATAAATTAACAGCAGTATTCAGTTCTCCTTTAATTTCATTTAAATAGGCGTTCCAAGCAGCTCTTTTGGCATTGTTTACTTCTTTTTTTGCTTCTTTATCAATAAGAATTAATGTTTCTTCGGTATCTACAAATCGCAAGACAGTTCCATCTTCAGTTTCCAATTCAAAGTCTAGAATCCATGCGCGCATTTTAGCAATACAATCAAAATCTTTTTCCCATTTTAAGCGATCAACACTTTTGTAACGTTCGTGTGATCCAGAGGTTGAATGCCCCTGTGGTTGTGTCAATTCTTTTACATGAATTAAAACGGGTACATGGGTTGTTCTTGCGATTTCGGAAGCTTTTTGATAGACCTCTATCAACTGCACATAATCCCAGCCATTTACCACCAAAATTTCGTATCCATCATGGTTTTCATCTCTTTGAAAACCTTTTAAAATTTCAGAAATACTTTCTTTTGTTGTTTGATGTTTTGCATGTACTGAGATTCCGTAATCATCATCCCAAACACTCATAATCATTGGTACTTGAAGCACACCGGCTGCATTTATTGTCTCAAAAAACACCCCTTCACTAGTACTCGCATTTCCAATTGTTCCCCAAGCAACCTCATTTCCGTTGTCCGAAAATTGCGTATGATTTCTTAGTACGGGAACATTTCTGAAAATTTTAGAAGCTTGAGCCAATCCTAACAATCGTGGCATTTGAGCGGCTGTAGGAGAGATGTCTGAGGAAGAATTTTTTTGTTTGGTGAGATTTTTCCAAGAACCATCTTCATGCAAACTATGTGTTGCAAAATGTCCTCCCATTTGCCTTCCTGCCGACATGGGTTCAACTTCAATGTCTGTATGTGCATACAATCCCGAAAAAAACTGTTGTGGGGTCAGTTCATCAATAGCCATCATAAAGGTTTGATCTCTATAATATCCAGATCTAAAGTCACCATTTTTAAAAGCTTTGGCTAAGGCCAATTGCGGCACTTCTTTTCCATCGCCAAAAATCCCAAACTTTGCTTTTCCAGTTAAAACTTCACGTCTCCCCAACAAACTACATTCTCTACTAACTCTTGCGATTTTGTAATCTTTAAGGACTTCATTTTTGAAATCTTCAAAGGAAATGTTTTGTTTTTGTTGTGTTTCCGTGTTTGTCATAAACTATTTTTTAGTGGTACAAAAGTACTTATTTTAAGTTAAATCTAAAAATTTATCTTTTGAGCGTGTTCCGTTGCATTTAATTCTTAAAAAGGGTGTTTTTATTGAGAATATCATAAAAAGCCACGTCTAAAAAAATTATAAATAGATTGGATGTCTGCGGACAATGTAAACCTGATTTTTTCTGCATAGGATTGCTGCGCTATTTCCCATCCATTGTTTGAGTATAAGGGGAAATAAACTTCTAAAATATTATGAATAAAATTAAATCGAACCCCATTTTCATACCCAAAATAAAGGTATTCTCCTCTGTTTTTTAGGAATGCAATACCATTGTAAGCTTCAATCCATTTCCACAGACCGATACTCGAGTTGGTTGAAAGGAGGTATTGATTGGCAAATCTAGTTGGCAATATCGATTTAAACCCTCCTTCATTAATAATAAATTGTTGACTAAAAATCCCTGAACTTTCAGACCTTCCAAAATAATTAAGTTCAAATAAATAATCGTTCGCTCTGTCCAATCCAAAACTAAAATAATCGTCAGTAGTCTTATTGTTTAAAAAGGTACCTGCATAAATCCTGAAATCCAATTGTCTATCTTTTGCAGTAAGAGCTCTGTATCTGAGATCCAACGAGAGTTTAGAGAATTTTTTAGCAGCCTCTAGACTAAATCGATATCTAAATTCTTTAATAATGTCTGGATTGGAATATTGGTAATCGAGTTTAAAAACACCATAAGAATCCTGTTCTTTAAAGGGCTGGTTTGGGCTTGTTTCCTTATGAATGTTAACCATTTTGGCTGTAATTGATTCACGACTTAATCCGCGTAGTGATTTTCTTTTGAATTGTAAATTCACATAGGGAATCCATGCATTGTAAGAAAGTCCTTCTGCATAATATTGCGTACTTCCAAAAAGTCCGTAGGCTATTTTATAGATGCGTGTATCTTCAAAATAGTGATTGTATTTTAAGGAGAACATTCCATTTATTGAGTTGCTTTTAAAAGCGTACGAAGGTTTTAAGACAACTTCTAAGTTTCTTTGAGTAATGGGTTTGTTGTGTGTTTTGAGACCCAAAATAAACCCATTATAAAAGTTATAATCAAAAGTAGGTTGATAAAAAAATTGCGTGTAATTTGGGTTTTGAATGTCCTTTATAAAAGAAAATTTTAAGGGTTTTTTGAGCAGTCGTTTCTTGATACTTTTTTGATTGTTTAAGATATTGTGTTCTGGATATTCTTTTTTGTAATTCAATGCAAACTTATCGTAGCCTAGGTTTTTTAGAGTAATTACTCGCGTACTGTCAATAGCAGAATACCATTTTTTGAATTTGATTTCTTCATTTTTCAATCCATACAATGTAATAGGGGCTGTAATGTTTCTTTTGTTTTTAACGGTGATTTGAATACTGTCTCCAGCAATTGCTGTTTTTTTTATCGTGTAGTCAATTTTCTTATTGGTTTGAATATAATCACCAAAAAACCAACTTAGGTCTTTGGTCGTTTTGGTAGCAAGGATGCTTTCAAAATCCTGTGTAGACACTTTTTGCAACTTTTTATTTTGGTATAAATCTTTTATAGCTCCATTGAGTTCGGAAGCGCCCAAATACTCTTTTAGGTATTTAAACCCTAAACCTGCTTTGTACTTGTTTACGATTCTTCGATTAAAATTCGATAAAGAATCGGCACTTGTTGTAAGTGGTTGATCTAAAAAACTTCGTGCACTTAATTGGTATACAAATGAATATTTTTCATTAAAGTTTAACGATGCTGCATTGTAGTTTTTAAGAAACCAATATTTGGAGGTACTTCCCAAGAGTTTTACTTCCGGATAAAAGGTGTTTACATACTCCATCATTAGGTAGTATTGCAATCCGTCTGTAATCCAGTGTTCTTTTCTTTTGTTTACAAAAAGTGTATTTTCGAGATACTTCTTCGTTAAAATTTTAAAAAGTGTGATGTCTGTTTTAAAGGCATCTGAAAAAGGTCTCACAAAATCGGGAAGTTGACTTAATCCATATATTGGGTCTTTTTTTTGGGCAACGTTATCAAGAAAAATTTCTTTGTGAGGATATGCTCCGAGGTATTTCTTAAGAAAATCGAGTTCTCTATTTAGAATATTTGTGGCGAATTTATCGTCAATCGTACCGTTTAAAATATCTGTATGAACAGCAAGATTTTTTGTTTTGTAAATTTGGAATGTATCCGCTTTATCAATCACTAAAGTAAGATCAATTTTCTGTTTTCCAGTGAAATGAAAATGATTAAAATCTTTTCCAATAGTTTTTTGTTTTTTTAAATTACTGTTTACTTTGTATCCTTTGGAGAGTTTTAAATCTAAGGTATAATTGCTGGGAATTTCATACAAATCATCATTGTTTAAATTACTCATCAATTGCCACTGTTTATGATAAACAGCTGGATTTAAATACCAATAGCGAAGCTGATACCCGGTTGCTGTTTTTCCGTAACTTGTAAATTTGGCACTGGGTATTTTTATACGATAGGTAGCATTAATAATAATACTGTCATTTTGTTTTAGAGTTTCTTTTAATGGAATCTCGAGAAGGTCAATTTGTTTTTCGAGTACTCTATAGGTTGCGGTTTCAAAATTTACAGAGATGTTTTTTATTTCTGTAGCGCCCAATTCCTCTTTTTTTGCGAAATAAAGATCTTTTTGATACGCTTCAATAAACCGTTTCGATAGTGCTGTTTTTCTATTTTTAAAACTGTTGGGCCAATTGTGAAGAAAAATACTTTGTAACTCTTGCTCAGAAGTATTGTAATAAACAATTTTTTGTTGAATTTCTAACAGGTTCTTCGCATCGTCTAAAGTAGCGGCTATGCTAATAGAATTTTGTTGCGCCATCATTTGAAAGCTCAGAAGAAATAAGAAAATGGGTATTGATGAAAGCGTTCTCAATGGGGGTGAAATAGGTTTAGAAGTTTGGCTTTAATTGATACTTTGCATAGAATTTATTTAAATGGTCTATGGCTTCATCTGCCGTATCTACAACTCTAAATAACTTTAAATCTTTCTCTGAAATATTTCCTTGTTCTAAAAGTGTGTTTTTTATCCAATCCATTAGGCCTCCCCAGAATTTACTTCCAACTAAAACAATTGGAAAGCGGCCAATTTTATTCGTTTGTATTAAAGTGATGGCCTCAAAAAGTTCGTCCAAAGTTCCAAATCCTCCCGGCATCACTACAAAACCTTGCGAGTATTTGACAAACATTACTTTTCGAACGAAAAAATAATCGAACTCTAAATTTTTATCATTGTCAATCCATGGATTGTCATGTTGTTCAAATGGCAATTCAATATTTAATCCCACCGAAGTACCTTTTCCGCTGTGTGCGCCTTTATTTCCTGCTTCCATGATTCCAGGTCCACCACCGGTAATGACTCCGTATCCATTTTGTGTTAATTTAAAGGCTACTTCCTCTGCGAGTTTGTAATAAGGATCTTCTGGTTTGGTTCTTGCAGAACCAAAGATCGATACACAAGGGCCAATTTTACTTAGTTTTTCGTAACCTGTAACAAATTCGGCCATAATTTTAAAAATGGCCCATGAATCGTTTGTTTTTACCTCATTCCAAGTTTTTGGTTGTAGTTTTTCTTTTATTTTTCGATCATCATTCCTCATAATTCTTAACAATTTAAAGTTCTTTTACTGTAACGGACTTACGAATGTAATTCTTTTTTCAAAAACTTTGCGGTATAGCTTTTTTTATGTTTTACAACTTCTTCGGGTGTTCCAGAACATAAAATTTGTCCTCCTTTTTTTCCACCTTCCATTCCCACGTCAATAATGAAGTCCGCTAATTTTACAACGTCTAAATTGTGTTCAATGATTAAGACTGTATTTCCTTTATTGGCCAATTTATTCAAGACATCCATTAGTACGCGAATGTCTTCAAAATGAAGTCCAGTGGTTGGTTCGTCTAGGATATAGAAAGTGTTTCCAGTGTCTCTTTTTGATAATTCGGAGGCTAGTTTTATTCGTTGTGCTTCTCCACCAGACAAGGTGGTCGATTGTTGTCCAAGGGTTATGTATCCCAGACCAACATCTTTAATTGTTTTTAATTTTCTGTAAATCTTCGGAATGTTCTCGAAAAATTGAGTCGCATCTTCGATAGTCATGTTTAAGACATCTGAAATGGATTTTCCTTTGTAACGAATCTCTAAAGTTTCTCTGTTAAATCGTTTTCCTTGGCAAGTCTCACATTCTACTTGAACATCGGGTAAAAAGTTCATCTCGATCACACGAACTCCTCCTCCTTGGCAGGTTTCACATCTTCCCCCTTTAACATTGAACGAAAAACGACCTGGTTTGTACCCTCTAATAGCTGCCTCGGGTGTTTTTGCAAATAAACTTCTTATTTCGCTAAAAGTACCTGTGTAGGTTGCCGGATTTGAGCGAGGTGTTCTCCCAATGGGTGATTGATCAATATCAATAACTTTATCTACATGTTCTAATCCTTCAATCTTTTTGTAAGGCATCGGTTTTTTAACACCTCGATAAATATGTGCATTTAAAATAGGATATAACGTTTCGTTGACAAGTGTCGATTTTCCACTTCCTGAGACACCAGTAACACAAATCATTTTTCCAAGGGGGAATGTTACTGTAACATTTTTTAAGTTGTTTCCGCTCGCTCCAGAAAGTGTAATGGATTTTCCATTTCCAGCTCTTCGTTCTTTTGGAATTGCAATTTCTTTTTTACCCGTTATATACTCCGCGGTAAGTGTTTGTTGTTTTTTTAATTCGTTAAAAGTTCCTTCAGAAACAATTTTTCCGCCATATTTTCCAGCCCCAGGACCAATGTCAAAAACAAAATCTGCATGTTCAATCATGTCTTTATCGTGCTCTACAACTAATACAGAATTCCCTAGATCTCTTAACTTTATGAGTGAATTGATTAATTTTTGATTGTCTCTTTGGTGCAGTCCGATACTGGGTTCATCTAAAATATAGAGCACTCCCACCAATTGTGAACCGATTTGAGTTGCCAAACGAATTCGCTGTGCTTCTCCACCAGAGAGCGATTTTGAAGTTCTGTCTAAAGTTAGGTAATCCAAGCCAACATCCAATAAAAATTGAATTCGAGTTCGAATTTCTTTGAGGATTTCTCCTCCAATAGCCAGTTGTTTTTGGGTTAATATTTTTTCTATATTTTGAAACCAATTAGCCAGTTCGTTTATGTCCATTTGAACCAAATCACTAATGCTCTTTTCTGAAATCTTAAAGTGAAGTGCTGCCTTTTTTAATCGTTTTCCATCGCAAGATTTACAGGGGATTTCATCCATAAATCCTTTTGACCAACGCTTAATTGAGTTGCTTTCCGTGTTTTTGTATTGATTTTCGATAAATGCAATGATGCCCTCAAAATCAATATCATAATTTCGGGTAACTCCAGCTACTTTGGATTTAATTGAAAAAGTTTCATGCCCTCCGTTTAGGATAATTTCCATCGCAGCTTTTGGTATTTTATGAATGGGGTCATTCAACTTAAACTGATACCGCTCTGCAATGGTTTCTATTTGTTTAAAAATCCAGCTATTCTTTTCTTCTCCCAACGGAACAATTCCCCCTGCTTTAATGGAAATTAAATTGTTTGGAATTACTTTTTGAAGATTGATTTCTTGGCTAACCCCCAGTCCATTGCAGGCATCGCAAGCTCCTTTTGGTGAATTGAAAGAAAAAGTATTTGGTTCTGGATTTGGATAGGCAATGCCAGAGGTAGGACACATGAGTTCGCGACTAAAATAACGGGGCTCATTCTCTTCCACATCAATGATCATTAGAATATTGTTTCCAGAGTACATTGCTGTTTTAATGGTTTCTTCCAGCCGTTTCTCTGCAGATTTATGAACTGCCAATCGATCGATTACCACTTCAATGTCGTGGTTTTTATAACGATCTAATTTCATCCCTTGCTCGATTTCACGAATCTCTCCATCTACTCGAACCCTCAAAAAACCTTGTTTCGAGATTTGTTGGAAAAGTTCTCTGTAATGTCCTTTTCTCGATTTGATTAACGGGGCTAAGACGGCTATTTTTTTGTCTGCAAAATCTTTGAGTATTAATTTTTTGATTTGCTCATCCGAATAACTGACCATTTTTTGACCCGAATTAAAAGAATATGCATCCGCAGCTCGGGCAAACAACAAACGTAAGAAATCGTATATTTCTGTAATGGTGCCAACGGTAGATCGCGGACTTTTATTGGTTGTTTTTTGTTCAATTGAAATCACCGGAGATAGCCCATCAATCTTGTCCACATCGGGGCGTTCCAATCCACCCAAAAACTGTCTTGCATAAGCTGAAAAAGTTTCGATGTAACGGCGCTGTCCTTCCGCATAAATAGTATCAAAAGCTAAAGAAGATTTTCCACTACCACTCAAACCTGTGATGACAACAAGTTTTTCTCGCGGAATTTTTACGTCTATATTTTTCAAATTATGAGCTCTAGCTCCGTAAACTTCTATATATTCTTGGTTTTTCAAAAGTGTCGCTTTTATGGAAAAAGCAAAGTTAATCAATACAAATCATTTTTAGTAGCGATGCGAATAGCAAATTCGTATAAAATAGTATCTTTGAGATTAAACTTTAAAAGAGATGAAATTAATAAATTCGATGCGGCATTTTTTGGAAAGAAACGGGTTTGGTGTTTTTTCTAGATTGGCAGATCGACTGGGGATGCGTGCAATAAATGTGCGGTTATTTTTTATTTATGTTACCTTTTTTACGGTAGGCTTATCATTTGCAATTTATTTAACCATGGCATTTTTATTAAAGTTAAAAGATATGGTGTATACCAAACGAAATTCAGTTTTTGATTTATAGCTTATGAATATTTTAGCATCTCGCATTCACAAAACACTCTTTCTTGTTTTCGCCATCATTCTATTGGGTGTTGCGGGCTACATGATTTTGTCTGACTATTCTTTTGTAGATGCACTGTACATGACTGTAATTACAATTACAACGGTTGGGTTTGGGGAAGTACAACCCTTCACACCCCAAGAGAAAATATTTACAGTTTTTTTAATTTTAACGAGTATTACCGTTTTTGGGTATGCAGTGTCTACATTCTCAGAATATTTAGTGAGTGGAAAGTTATTCGAACAATTTAAACATAGAAAAGTGGAAAAGAAAATTCAAAGTTTAAAAGGACATACCATTGTTTGTGGTTTTGGAAGAAATGGAAAACAAGCCATTTTGAAATTAAAAAACTACCATCAGAAATTTGTAGTTGTTGAAAAAGACAAAGAGATTGCTGCAGAACTTGATACAAATAATCTTTTAAATATTCAAGATGATGCTACTTT
>Ga0213863_10000172_pt1 | contig 50432 bp, 48 predicted proteins | sample PICome_8_FD_160128 | JGI IMG/M metagenome (GOLD analysis project Ga0213863, IMG submission 160128) | Coastal seawater microbial communities near Pivers Island, North Carolina, United States - PICO497 | ecosystem: Environmental > Aquatic > Marine > Coastal | place: USA: North Carolina...
TTGGTCTTGGTCCAACACTTCTTTTTCTACTTGCACATCTATGGGTACTTGTTCAGGAACTTCGTGCGCTTCAACAACTTCCACGATGTCTTCAACAACTGTTTGTAGTTCTTTAGTTTCAAAAGCTTTTTCTACCGAATCAATTAACTCTTCTTTGGTTTCTTTTAAATTTGGTGTCGTATTTATGTAAGTTTCAACAAAAGCCAGCATGGATAATTTACTCGAAATTACTTTTGCCTTTTCTTCCAAAGCAAAAACATCATCTCTGTTTTTCATCTGCAAAATACTATGCGCTAAACTCATTAAATCGGCTTCTAATTTTTTGTGCATAAGTTGTGTCTTGAATTTATTTTTTACTTATAAATATTCTTAAATTTGTTATTTGTAAAAATAATGCAAAATTTAAAAAAACGAATGCCTAAAACTACAAAATGTTTCTCGAAAACACAGTAAATCATACAGAACAATTTGGTTGGATCGAAGTAATTTGTGGTTCCATGTTTTCTGGCAAAACCGAAGAATTAATCCGACGGTTGAAGCGAGCACAATTTGCAAAACAACGAATTGAGATATTTAAACCAGCTATAGACACCCGCTACGACGAGGAAGAGGTTGTTTCTCATAATGACAGTCGAATACGTTCAACACCCGTTCCAATTGCGTCAAACATTCGATTGCTGGCAAATGATGTAGATGTGGTTGGGATCGATGAAGCACAGTTTTTTGACAATGAAATTGTTGCCGTTTGCAACGACTTGGCAAATCGAGGAATTCGTGTTATTGTTGCTGGATTGGATATGGACTTTAAAGGAAATCCTTTTGGACCTATGCCTGCCTTGATGGCTACGGCTGAATATGTTACAAAAGTACACGCAGTATGTACGCATACCGGGAATTTAGCGCATTATAGTTTTAGAAAAGCTAAGAATGAGGATATCGTAATGCTGGGTGAAACGCAAGAATACGAACCGTTAAGTAGAGCTGCCTATTACAATGCCCTACAGCAAAAACAAGAAGCAACTAATTCTTCAAAAGAAGCTACGCCTCTTTCAGAAGATACACAACCAAAGGGCGATTAAAGATGAACAATCATGTAACTGTTTTGGAAATTGATGGAAGTGCACTCTCGCACAATCTTTCTCATTTCAAAAAGCAGCTACATCCAACAACCAAAATATTAGCCGTTGTAAAAGCATTTGGCTATGGAAGTGATGGGATTCAAATTGCAACTTTTCTAGAAAAAAAAGTGGATTATTTTGCAGTTGCCTATGCCCATGAAGGAATAGCCTTGCGAGAAGCAGGAATAAAAGCACCCATTCTCGTCTTGCATCCTCAAATACCAAATCTAGTCGCAATTGTAAACTACTGTTTAGAGCCCAACATTTATAATTTTAAAATTTTTAATGCCTTTTTAAAAGTAGCATCTCAAACTGCCTTGCAAGCATATCCAATTCATATAAAATTGAATACTGGATTAAATCGATTGGGGTTTTCTACAAACGATGTTCCATCACTATTAGCTCGGTTAAAAGCAACGAAGCGACTAAAAGTACAATCGTTATTTTCTCATTTGGCAGTCAGTGAAGAAATTAAAGAACAAGCATTTACCAATCAACAAATAACCATATTTTCAGAGAGCGTTCAGCAATTTCAGACAGGACTCGGATACAAACCCATCTTGCATATTTTAAACACCTCTGGTGTTATTAATTATCCAAAAGCACAGTTTGACATGGTTCGGATTGGGATTGGTTTATATGGTTTTGGTAATGATACAAAGGAAACAAATCGATTACAAAATACACATAATTTAAAATCAATTATTTCACAAATTCACACCATTAAACCTGAAGAATCAGTAGGATACAACAGAGCTTTTATCGCACAAAAGAAAACCATAACGGCAACCATTCCTATTGGCCATGCAGATGGAATTTCAAGAAAACTAGGAAAGGGTAAGGGACATGTGCGCATCAATGGTCAAAAAGCAAGCATTATTGGAAATGTCTGTATGGATATGATTATGGTCGATGTCACAACAATTGATTGTACTGAAGGTGACGAAGTTATTGTCTTTAATAGCCAAGAAATGATTCAAGAAATTGCAGATGTGACGGCTACCATTCCTTACGAAACATTAACTGCAATCTCTCAACGTGTCCAAAAAAAATTAAAGTCGTAAGAAAATGGAAAAATATCTAGAAATCATCAAAAACTCCTATTCCAGTTACTGGAGTTATCTCAAAAAATCTATTTTGATGGATTTAAATTGGGAGAATTATTTCTATGGATTGCTGCTTATTTCTATCGTTGTTTGGACACTAGAAATGGCTTTCCCTTGGAGAAAAAACCAACCTCGCTTTCGAAAAGGTTTTTGGTTGGATATTTTTTACATGTTTTTTAATTTCTTTATCTTAAATCTTATTGTTTTAATTGCATTGTCAAATTCAGCAGCCGAAGTTTTCAATGATCTTTTGGGACTTGTTGGAATGTCCATTTCAAATTTTCAGCTGCTAGATATTAACAAGCTTCCTTTTGCTGCAAGAATACTCTTCTTTTTTGTGGTGGTCGATTTTACACAATGGTGGACACACCGATTGTTACACCGATTTGAATTTTTGTGGAATTTTCACAAAGTACACCATTCTGTGAAACAAATGGGGTTTGCTGCACACCTGAGGTATCACTGGATGGAACCCATCATTTATAATTCGTTCCGCTATATTCCGTTGGCAATTATTGGAGGATTTTCTGCACAGGATGTAGCATTTGTGCATTTCTTCGCCATTACAATTGGTCATCTTAACCATGCCAATGTTAATTTGAATTACGGTTTTTTAAAATACATTTTAAACAATCCAAAAATGCATATTTGGCATCATGCAAAAGAATTACCAGAAAACCGAAAATATGGTGTGAATTTTGCGTTAACCCTGAGTATCTGGGACTATTTGTTTCAAACAAATTACATTCCATATTCTGGAAAAAATATTGAACTCGGGTTTGAGGATGATGAAAAATTCCCAAAAAACTTTTTCCAGCAAGGCATCTATCCTTTTGGAAAAAAATAACCAGTATTTTTCGATGATTCAATGCCCATACAATTCCTTTAGCAATCGCGCTGCAGGTTTATTTTGCGGTGTAAATCGATTATTTTGTTCTCCACCAGCACGATCATGTAAATGAAACCATTTCCAAACAAAACCTCCCGCAAACCAATCTTCTTTCCAAAATTGATTGTAAATCGCTTGTAAGGCATTTGTTTGTGCTTCTAAATTCACTCCCGCCTCGATGCGCTTGGAGTCCCAGGGTTTTTTCCCTGAAAAATCTACGCTTCGATACCCAAACTCTGTAAATAAAATAGGTTTCTGAACTCGTTTTTGAAGTCGTACTATTTGTTTTTTATGAGGTTTCCAGCCTTGCTCGTAATTGGCAACTGTTGGAGTTTTAACAGCACTCAAAGGAAAATAGGCATCAATCCCTATATAATCTAAAGCATCCCAAAAGGGTACGCGTTGATATTCATCCCAGTTCGCTGCATATGTAAGTTTTCCGGTATAAACCCCCCGAATTTCTTGAATGAGTTTTCGCCAATATTCTGGTCTATTTTTTACAAATTCTTCCAATTCGGTCCCAATGCAAAACAGTTCAGCATTTACATCTTCAGCTACCGCAGCATAGGTTAAAATAAACGCGCTGTAAGAAGCTTCTAATGCAATCCAATTTGCTTCAGAATTCATTTTTATATTACCTGTAAATAGACCGTTCCGAACCCAGATTTGAGGTTTTACCATAATGCCAATGTTTTCTTTTTGAAAACTTTTCGCGTATTGCAATACCCCTTTTTCTGTTTCGCCAAACCATTGCCAATCTGCATTGTACATTATTTGGGGAGATGATAGCGCCCCAACAAAACCAAAAGGCATTAACGCAACAGAATTGCTTCCTAAATTTTGTACAGGCTTAATGTGAGAACTGTTTATGGAATCTCGAGCGGCTACAAAACTAACACCATTCATTTTTTTTGATTGCGTTTGACAAGATAAGCAGACGATCAAGAGTAAAAAAAAAGAGTGAATTTGTTGCATCATAGATCAAAAATAAACTTTTTAACCAGAGTACCCATACAGGGCATTGTTAAAAAATTATTCTGAAGATTTTTCAAAAGCACAGATTCCTTTTTTTTAAAAAGAACTTTGTCTTATTCTTAGGGCAAGCCCCGAAAAGTAATTTTAAAATTGTAATTTCCCTCTTTGTTCAGGCTGTTTTTAAATTTCAACAAAAATATTACAATCATCTACACATGAACCATATTGTTATTATTGGAAACGGAATTGCGGGTGTTACTGCTGCAAGACACATTCGAAAAAATTCGGATGTGAAAATCACAATTATTTCTGCAGAAAATAAATACTTTTTTTCAAGAACAGCACTCATGTATGTGTACATGGGACATCTTACTTTTAAGCATACACAACCTTATGAAGATTGGTTTTGGAAAAAAAACAAAATTGACCTAAAAGAAGGCTTGGTCATTTCAGTAAACACAACAAATAAAACACTTCAATTTATCGACAGCACCTCCATAAATTATGACAAACTAATAATTGCTACGGGCTCTAAGCCTCATAAATTTGGGTGGCCTGGTCAAGATTTAAAGGGAGTCATGGGCCTTTATCACAAACAAGATTTAGAACAATTAGAAAAATATGCTCCCAACAACAAAGTGTGTAAAAGGGCAGTCATTATAGGGGGTGGTTTAATTGGAATAGAATTGGCCGAAATGCTTAGAAGTAGAAATATTCCAGTTACTTTTTTAGTGAGAGAACAAAGTTTTTGGAATGGAGTATTGCCCGCTCAAGAATCTGAAATGATTAACAAACACATTCTAGAGCATCAAATTGATTTGCGGCTAGGCGTTCATTTGAAAGAAATAAAATCGGACCAAAACGGACAGGTTTCCTCAATTATCATAGAAGAAACCGGGGAAGAAATTCACTGTAATGTTGTTGGTTTAACAGCAGGAGTAACACCAAACATTGATTTCATTAAAGCATCTTCTATAGAAACTGGACGAGGTGTTAAAGTGAATCGATTCCTAGAAACCAATGTTGAAGATGTATATGCCATTGGCGATTGTGCAGAACAACGAGAAGCTATTGGGCAAAGAAGAAACATAGAAGCTGTTTGGTATACGGGAAGAATGATGGGAGAAACAGTTGCTCAAACAATTTGCGGAAATAAAACAGCATACAAACCAGGCCATTGGTTTAATTCTGCAAAATTCTTAGATATTGAATACCAGACTTATGGTTGGGTTTTTAGTGAACAAAACAAAACAGAAAACGAGGGTTATTTTCAGTGGAAACATCCAAAGGAGGCAAAATGCGTTACCATTTCATACGACAAAAAAAACCATCTTTTCTTGGGAATTAACACCTTTGGGATTCGAATGCGTCATCAGGTTTTTGACAAATGGTTGTCAGAAAAAAAATCAATTGAATTTATTTTGGAACATTTCGCAGACGCCAATTTTGATCCTGAATTTTACAAACTGCATGAAACAGCTATTGTGGCAAAATTCAATACAGAATTTAACACCAATATCACTGTAAGAAAAAAGAGTTGGAAACGAATATTTAGCAAATAAAACATGAAAGCAATTAAAAACATCGGATTGATACTCTGTTTTATTGGATTTACCATTTTTACAGGAAGTATATTTACTGGAAAAAACAAAGTCTCTCAAGAAAACTTTGATACTTGGACGAAACAAAAAGTAAAAAGTTCGTTTTTTATTGAAAAGGCACAAAAAGAGCTTGTAGCAATCGAATTAAGTGCTTTTGAACTCTCACATCGAATTCTAGAAATTGCAAAAGCATCAAATAGGCATCACAAAAGCCAAAAGAAAATAGCGTGGCATAAAATCATTCCTTTGAAATGGAATAAAACGTCCAAAGATTTCATATATCCACTCGTCAGAGCATCTGCAACAGGATGGCCACAACAACATCCAGAACTGTTTTTCTGGATTACTTTTGGGTTGGCAATTTTTGGAGGTACCATTGCATTTGCAGCCGATTATAAATTACTAGGCAAAGCAGGAATTAAAAACAATGGAATTTTCCAACATTCGGCCACAAATAGAGGACCCCTTGGTATTATTGCCTTTCTATTCTTTGTAAGCTTTTATGTGGTTTTATATTTCTTTCCAAATTTTTTAATCAATCCCATTACCGCTGTAAACCCACTAAGTAAGAGTTTAAGTGGTAACGAAGCTAGTCAATGGTTTCTCTATGGATTTATGTATTGTGCAGTCATGAGCGTTTTCGCTATCAGAATGTTCATCAAATACAGACATAATAATTATCAAATTTTAAGAACTGCAGTTGTCTTATTTTTCCAAATAGCCTTTGCATTTCTCATTCCAGAAATTTTAGTGGCATTTAACAAACCTTGGTTTGATTTTAAAAATGCATTTCCACTCAATTATACGTTCTTCTTTGATTGGAATATTGACAATTTATTGGCAAGCGGCAACATGGGGGTCTTTATGTTGGTGTGGGGGATCCTACTCACTGTAGTCATTGTCCCTATTATGGTCTATTTCTATGGGAAAAGATGGTATTGTTCTTGGGTCTGTGGTTGTGGGGGATTGGCAGAAACTTTGGGGGATCCCTACAGGCAACTATCTAGTAAATCCTTGTTGTCATGGAAAGTAGAACGTTGGCTAATTCATAGTGTTTTGGGTTTTGCCATCATAATGACCCTCATCACTTTGTACACTTATTTTGCCGAAATTGAAAGTTGGAGAAACATTGCTTTTGGAATCTCTGTTTACGATGTGCAAAGTTCTTATGGGTTTTTAATAGGTGCTATTTTCTCTGGAGTAATCGGAACAGGATTTTACCCCATACTAGGCAATCGGGTTTGGTGTCGTTTTGGCTGTCCTTTGGCTGCTTATATGGGTTTTGTTCAACGATTTAAGTCTCGCTTTAGAATTACCACAAATGGGGGACAATGTATCTCTTGTGGGAATTGCGCTACCTATTGTGAGCAAGGGATTGACGTTCGTGCCTACGCGCAAAAAGGAGAAAATATTGTGCGTTCTAGTTGTGTCGGCTGTGGGATATGTGCAGCAGTCTGCCCAAGAGGAGTTTTAAAATTAGAAAACGGACCAACGCAGGGAAGAATTAATCCAACTGAGATCTTATTGGGCAATGATGTGGACTTAATGCAGTATGTCCATCGAAAATAAATGGAATCTTAGTACTTTTGTTGCTACAAACTTTTCAGAGAAAGTAAAACAACACTCATTTAAAAATTTGTAGTAGATGCAGGCAATTATAAAAGTGATTATCCCAGCCTATAATGAACAAGACTCGATTGCAAATGTTGTAAATGACATTCCCAAAATTGTTGATGAGGTAATTGTGATCAGCAACAACTCAACCGACAATACCGCAATAAACGCCAAAAATGCCGGTGCTACCGTTTTGCATGAACGTAAAAAAGGCTATGGACATGCTTGTTTAAAAGGATTGGAGTATATCGCAAATCAAAAAGAGAAAACAGAAATTGTGGTGTTTTTAGATGGAGATTATTCGGATTATCCAGCGCAATTATCGGAATTGATCGCACCCATCATTAATGAAAATATTGATTTTGTTCTGGGCGCAAGAGTAAAAGAACAGCGAGAATATGGAGCAATGACCCCGCAACAAATTTTCGGAAATTGGCTCGCAACTGCTTTAATGAAATTATTTTTTGGAGCTACCTATACAGATCTAGGGCCTTTTAGAGCTATCAAATACGAAAAGTTAATGGCTTTAAAAATGGAAGACAAAACCTATGGATGGACTGTTGAGATGCAATTAAAAGTCTTAAGAAATAAATTTACCTACCTCGAAATCCCGGTTAAATACCGAAATAGAATTGGAGTATCCAAAGTTTCAGGAACCATAAAAGGTGCTATATTTGCAGGGATTAAAATTCTTAGCTGGATTTTTAAATACAGTTTTAAAAAATGATTCTAGAATACATTATTATTGCCATCTACTCGATCTCACTAGTGCTTATTTTCCTATACGCATTAGCACAATTAAATTTATTGTTTAATTACCTATCGGCACAAAAAAAAGAAGATCGTTCTCCTCAATTCGATTTGTCGAAACCAGCAGAGGTCCCGTTTGTAACGATACAACTTCCCGTTTTTAACGAAATGTATGTAATGGAACGTTTATTGGAAAACATTGTAAAACTTAAATATCCTAAAGAAAAATTAGAAATTCAAGTGCTAGATGACTCTACAGATGAATCTGTAGAAACAACTGCCGCGCATATTAAAAAGTTACAAGAGCAAGGCGTCGATATACAACATATCTGCAGAACCAACAGACAAGGTTTTAAAGCTGGTGCGTTAAAAGAGGGGTTAGAAAGGACAAAAGGAGAAATTATTGCCATTTTTGATGCCGATTTTTTACCTGAGGAAGACTGGTTGCTAAAAACAGTTCCTTATTTTAAGGATGAAAAAATTGGCGTTGTTCAAACTCGTTGGGGGCATATTAATCGAAATTATTCAACCCTTACAAAGATCCAGGCATTTGCACTGGACGCACATTTTACCCTAGAACAAGTGGGTAGAAATAGTAAGGGACATTTCATAAACTTTAATGGAACAGCTGGCCTTTGGAGAAAAGAATGTATCTATGATGCTGGTAATTGGGAAGGAGATACCCTTACCGAAGATTTGGATTTAAGCTATAGAGCACAATTAAAAAAATGGCAATTTAAATATCTTGAAAATGTAGAAACACCTGCAGAATTGCCGGTCATTATTAGTGCTGCACGCTCGCAACAATTTCGCTGGAACAAAGGTGGAGCAGAGAATTTTCAAAAAATGACCAAGAGAGTTTTAAAAACAAAAGATTTGCCACTAAGAACTAAAATTCACAGTGTCTTGCATTTATTAAATAGTTCAATGTTTTTAAATGTATTTATTGTTGCGGTATTGAGCATTCCTATGTTGTATATTAAAAATGAATATGCACATCTAAAGAACTACTTCTACATGATGAGTTTCTTTGTCATTAGCTCATTAATTTTCTTTATCTGTTATTGGCAGATGTACAAGAGAATGTATGGGGGTGGACTTGTGAAATTCTTTAATTTTATTGGTATGTTTTTTACATTTTTCTCAATAGCAATGGGCTTTTCATTACACAACTCGATTGCGGTTTTGGAAGGGCACTTTGGAAAAAAGAGTGCCTTTGTAAGAACCCCAAAATTCAATATTAAAACGCTAAAAGACGGCTGGAAAAACAACAAGTATATCAAGAAAAAACCTTCATTAAATGTAATAGCTGAAGGAGCACTCGTAGGCTACTTTGCTTTTGGAATGTACAGTGCATTTATTGTTGGAGATCAAGGGGGCGATTTTGGATTGTTCCCATTCCACTTAATGCTTTTTATAGGTTTTGGATATGTCTTTTTTAAGTCTATTTTTTCGAGAGCTTAATGATTGCTTGGGATAAATACAAAGCTATTTTCCTAGTCCTTATCAGCAGCATCCTCTATTTGTATATTGGCTATTTTTTTGAGAGAACTGCTTTTAACACCTTGCTAGTAGTCTGGTCCGCTTTATTTGTTTGCTTTTATTTTCTGATGAAAAGCAAGCCTTTCAATTTTTACTTTTTGGCGGGTATTTCCATCCTTTTTAGACTGGTACTCCTATTCCAAACGCCAAATCTATCGCAAGATTTCTACCGTTTTATTTGGGATGGAAGAATGATTTTTGAAGGACTAAATCCCTATCTTTCAATACCACAAACCTACATTCAACAAGGATTAAAACCAATAGCTGAAGCAGTAACTCTGTATGAAGGAATGGGTACATTGAATGGAAGTCATTATACCAATTACCCTCCATTGCACCAAATTGGCTTTTTAATTGCAGCCCTTTTTTCTAGCAAGAATATTTTGGGCTCTATAGTTGCCCTTCGAGTCCTTAGCATTCTAGCAGATATAGGGATTCTTTATTTTGGAAAAAAACTTTTGAAAAAAATGAACTTACCAATTCAAAATATTTTTTGGTACGTACTCAATCCTTTTGTCATTATTGAAATGACAGGGAACCTCCATTTCGAGTCCATCATGTTATTTTTCTTGGTCAGTGCATTGTACAAACTAGCGCAAAAAAAATGGTGCTTAGCTGGGGTATTACTCGCAGCCGCTATCTCTGTGAAACTGATTCCACTTTTATTTTTACCCCTTTTTTACCAATGGTTTGTAAAACCAAAAAACCTTGAAAAAAATTTAGTAGGCACAGAGGACAAAAACAGCAACAAACTCCAAAGAAAAAAGTGGCTTCCAAGCGGCAAAGGAATCAAAAATTTGATTGCCTTTTACAGTATTGTAATTACTACAATAATTGCCCTTTTCTTACCATTTTATTCGCCTGAATTAGTTCCAAATTACTTGAAATCAGTAGGGTTATGGTTTCAGAAATTTGAATTTAACGCTAGTTTTTACTACCTCTTTCGAGAAATTGGATATCTTTTTAGAGGCTGGAATGAAATTGCAATCATTGGCAAAATAACACCCATACTAACCCTGATTTTTATTGGATGTCTTAGTTTTTTTAGAAAAAATGGCACAATCTCCCAGCTCATAACAGCACTTTTATTTGGAGGTTTTTTCTATTATATGACCACCACAACGATGCACCCTTGGTATTTAGCGACATTAGTTATTTTAAGTGTTTTTACAAGATACCGATTTACAATCGTCTGGAGTTTTGTTATTGTTTTAAGCTATCAAGTCTATGCAAATAGCCCTTGGGAAGAAAATCTTTGGTTTGTAGGATTCGAATATTTCATTGTTTTATGCTGCCTGATTTTTGAGCTTAAAAGGAAAAAAAACATTCAGTTAACCTAGATGTTCGTAGTTTTTTGTACTTTAGAGACTTATAATTTTTTCAATGAAAAGACTTACTATAAAAGACATCGCTAAAGAATTCAATGTTTCAATTTCAACCGTTTCTAAGGCATTGAATAACAGTTATGAGATTAGTACTAATACCAAAGAAAGGATTCAGAAATTTGCAAAAGAGAACAACTACAAACCCAATTTTAATGCGTTAAGTCTAAAAAACAGACAAACAAAAACGATTGGAATTATTATTCCAAATATGCTCAATTATTTCTTTGCACAAGTTTTCAAAGGCATCGAAAAAGTGGCAAATGATCGAGGATATAAAATTATATCTTGTATTTCCAATGAATCGTACACTAAGGAAGTAGAAACGATAGAAATGCTTTCCAATGGAATTATAGATGGTTTTATTCTTTCTTTGGCAGAAGAAACCATTTTGAAAAATGATTTTTCGCATTTGCAAGAGATGCTCAATGATAACACCCCTATTGTAATGTTTGATCGGGTTGCTGACGACATTGATTGTGACAAAGTAATTACAGATGATTTTATCGGTACCGTAAACACAGTAAATCACCTTGTAAAAACCGGAAGTAAAAACATTGCCTTTATTTCGACCATCAGTAAGTTAAAAATTGGCGAAAAAAGAAAACACGGATACTTAAAAGGGTTGGAAGAAAATAAAATCCAGGTAAATAGAAATTTAATCATCGATATTTTAGAGGATGATTATAAAGAATATGAAAATATTTTAACTCCAATTTTTGACAACAACACCATTGATGCTGTCATTGCCACAGATGAATCTTCAGCAATTGCTGCAATGAAAGTTGCCATTAGGAAAGGATACAAAGTTCCTCAAAATTTTTCTGTGATTTCTTTTTCAAATGGAATTTTAGCAAGACACTCAAGTCCAAAAATGACCACGATAAGTCAACACGGAGAACTAATGGGTGCCACTGCAGCAGAAATTTTGATCAACAAATTAGAGAAAAAAAATACCTCAGAAAAACCAAAAACAGTTGTAATTAAAACAAATTTGGTCGAACGAAACTCCACAAAAAAATTCGCGCTTTAATCCTCGTAAGAAACCGTGCTTTGGCGCTCCCTATTTACCGATAACCTTGTTACATCGGGTCTTGAATAGTGACCTACACAGTCAAAATTTTGTCGTTCTTCCAACACACGATTAAAATCCAGGGTTTCAATAATTAATCCTTCTTTAAACAACACAGGAGCTACCAACCATTCTCCATCAGGTGCAGCTATACACGAGCCACCATTTGCTAGAGTTTCTGGGGCATTTTCTAAAATTTTATCTAAATGAGGCGTCTCTTGCGGAAAATCTGATGTTGCCATTAAACTAGAAACTGAAATCACAAAAGAACGCGATTCTCTCGCTATAAAACGGGTAATATCTTTGGTGTTATGATCACTTCCAGGCCACACCGCGATGTGTAAATTTTCACCCAAACCATACAACGCAGTTCTTGGTAAAGGCATCCAATTTTCCCAACAATTCAATCCACCAACAGTAAATTCTTTTAACGGGTGAACCTGCAAACCATTTCCGTCTCCTGGCGACCAAGTTAAACGTTCGTCAAAAGTAGGCTGTAATTTACGATGTACCGACTTTATTTCTCCAACTGCATTGATATAGACCAAAGAAGCGTAAATACTGTGACCTCCCCTATTTTGTGCGCGCTCGATAATGCCCAAATAAATCGCAATGCTGTGTTCTTTTGCCAATTTACAAACACCTTCCAACTCCCCTTTTTCAATGGTAACAGAATTTCGAACATAATGTGCATGCAATTCTTTTTGAGTTTTAGAATTCCAAGCTGCACCGTTTGTTAAAGCAATCCAAAAAGGATATCCTGGCAAAAGAGCTTCACCAAAAACAATGAGCTCACAATTTTCTTTGGCAGCATCTAAAATAGATTTTTCTATTTTCTTAAGGGTTTTTTCTTTGTTGAGCCAGACTGGTGATATTTGTGCTAAGGCTACTTTTAATAAGTTTTTGGTCATCATTGCTTTATTAATTCATTGTAAATTTTCAAAAAAAACCTTTAAATATTAGATTTTAATCGAAACGACAAGGCCTTCATTAGCCCTTACATTAAAAACAGTTTCATCCTCAAAAATTAAATATTGCCCTTTAATTCCTACCAATGTTCCTGTAAAATGATTGGTTTTTTTGAGGTTCAAACTTTTTGGTTTTTCTGGATATTTCACCACGGGAAAATGCAACTTGGTCGCTTTGTTGTTCGCTATAAAATAGGCTTTGGCTTCAGTTGGGATGTATGGCTCTAATTGATCTCTCCATTCGATAAGATTTTCATTGGTACTGTCATTCTTTAACATTTTTCGCCAATTGGTTTTATCGGCTACGTGGGCTTTTAGCGCTACTTCGGTAATTCCAGCTAAGTACCTATTGGGTACTTCTACAATTTCAATGGCTTCATGTGCCCCCTGATCTATCCAACGAGTAGGAACTTGTTGTTTTCGGGTAACACCCACTTTCACATTACTTGAATTTGCCAAATACACAATATGTGGTTTTAATTGCACACTTTTTTCATAAGCCAAATCTCGATCTTCTATCCCTAAATGTGCAGTACTTAATTCAGGTCGCATGATCCAATCTCCTGCATTTGGAGTATCAAAAAAACAAGATTTACAGAAACCTTGCCTATAAATTTCTTTTTCTAAATGGCAGTGAAGGCATTCATAGGTCACAAAATCAATAGTTATGGTGGTATTCAATAATTGATTCATATTGATAAAATCATCATTCATATCGAGATAATACTGAATTTGATCTGAATTCTCGGTCATCATTTTTTTTAAAACTCCTTGATAGGTCATATAAAAGATTTTATTACTTTAGAGGAAGATTTCTTGCTTTTTTAAATAAGAAAATAGCACCAAACAAATTTACAAAAATTCTATGGCGTTTCAGATCATCAATTCTATAATATCTTGGTTCTTAAAGAAACGGATACACCAAATTGAGCTGTTTAAGAAATACCCAAACGATGTTCAAGAAGAACTGTTATTGAAGCTCATAAATACTGCTAAAAATACCGAGTATGGAATAGAAAAGGATTTTGCTACCATACACAAATACACAGATTTCCGAAACAAGGTACCCATACAGCAATACGAAACTTTTGAACCCTTAATTGAACGATGTCGAAATGGCGCACAAAATTTATTTTGGCCAACCTCAATAAAATGGTTTGCAAAAAGTAGTGGGACCACCAATGCAAAAAGTAAATTTATTCCTGTCTCTGAGGATGCGCTAGAATATTGCCACTTAAAAGCAGGAAAAGACATGTTGTGTTTATACATTAACAACAACCCCAAGACCCAACTTTTTACGGGCAAAGGTTTGCGATTGGGTGGTAGCTCGGAAGTCTATCAAGACAATGGTTCTCACTTTGGTGATTTGTCCGCTATCATTACCGAAAACCTCCCTTTTTGGGCAGATTTTAGTTCAGCACCAAGTCAGCAAGTCGCCCTAATGGCAGAGTGGGAAACTAAAATGGAAGCCATTGTCAACGAGACTATCAATGAAAATATTACCAGTTTGGTTGGCGTTCCTTCTTGGATGTTGGTTTTATTAAATCGAGTTTTAGAGAAAACAGGAAAAGAAAACATCTTGGAGGTTTGGCCAAATTTGGAGGTCTATTTTCACGGGGGAGTAAACTTCAACCCTTACAGAGAACAATACAAAAAATTGATCCCAAAAGCCGATTTCAACTATTATGAAATTTACAATGCCTCCGAAGGTTTTTTTGCCATTCAAGACAAGAAGGGTTCCAAAGAATTGTTATTAATGTTGGACTATGGCATCTTTTATGAATTTATCCCAATGGAACATTATACCGGTGAAAATTCAACTGCCATCCCATTGGCTGAAGTGGAAAAAGGAATTAATTATGCCATTTTAATCACCACCAATGGCGGTTTGTGGCGGTATTTAATTGGTGACACCGTGAAGTTTACTTCCACAGATCCCTATCGAATTAAAATTACAGGACGCACAAAACACCACATTAATGTGTTCGGTGAAGAATTAATCATTGAAAATGCAGAAGAGGCTTTGCGCATTGCCTGTGAAAAAACAAATGCAAGCATTTCGGAGTATACCGTAGGCCCCATTTTCATGGAAGGCAAAGAAAAAGGAGGCCACGAGTGGATTATAGAATTTACAAAAGCCCCCAAAGTAATGGCAAAGTTTACTGAAATTTTGGACGAAGCATTAAAAACAATCAACTCCGATTATGAGGCAAAACGGTATTCAAACATGACCTTAATGCTACCCAAAGTTCACAAAGCAAAAAAAGGATTGTTCTATAGCTGGCTCAAGAAAAAAGGGAAATTAGGCGGACAACATAAAGTACCCAGATTGTCAAATTCGAGAGCGTTTGTGGAGGAATTATTGGCAATATAAACAGGAGACAATTCTAGAAAAAAAATCTTATCTTGATAACACTCCCCGTTACATTTTATTAAATCTTACGTTCTACAACGTAACCAATCATTTTAAGTAATGAGGTTTTATATTTAGAAGTTGGGAAATTTTCTAGGAGCGCAGTAGCTTTTTGGATGTACTCCTCCATTTTAAGGGTCGTATATTCTATTCCGCCGTTACTTTTTACAAAACTGATGATTTCTTTCACACGCTTTTTATCCTTGTTGTGCTTTTTGATGGAATTAATCAACCAAGATCGCTCTTTTTTAGAACAATTATTTAGGGTATAAATTAAAGGCAAGGTCATTTTTTGTTCTTTAATATCTATCCCAGTGGGCTTGCCAATTTTCGCATCCGAATAATCAAATAAATCATCTTTTATTTGAAAAGCGATCCCAATATATTCACCAAATTTTCTCATTTGATGAATCTTCTCTTGATTTGCACCAACAGATGCTGCGCCAATTCCACAGCAAGTAGCAATTAGTGTGGCTGTTTTTTTACGAATAATATCGAAATAAACCCCTTCAGTAATGTCTAATTTTCGAGCTTTTTCTATTTGGAGCAACTCACCTTCACTCATTTCGCGAACGGCAATAGAAATCAATTTTAATAAATCAAAATCTCCATTGTCTATGGACAATAACAATCCTTTCGATAATAAAAAATCGCCAACAAGTACCGCGATTTTATTTTTCCAAAGTGCATTTATAGAGAAAAATCCACGCCTTCTATTGCTATCGTCTACCACATCATCATGCACCAAAGTAGCGGTATGAATTAATTCTACAATAGCGGCACCCCGATAAGTTCGTTCATCAAAACCACCATTGGAGACCATTTTTGCTACTAAAAAAACAAACATCGGACGCATTTGTTTTCCTTTTCTTCGAACAATATAATAAGTAATTCTGTTTAAAAGTGGCACTTTAGACAGCATCGCATCTTTGAATTTTTCTTCAAAAAGTTCCATTTCAGCTAAAATGGGGCGTTTAATTTGCTCGACAGTATTCATGTTCACAAAATTACGAAATTTAAACAAGACCTAACTGGTTTTTGGATGCGCTATACGCGATTATTTCTTTACGATTTGTTGGCCAATTGACCACAAGCAGCATCAATATCTTTTCCTCGAGAACGACGAACATTTACAGTAATGTCATGCATTTCCAGATTGGAAATATAACTGTTAATCGCAGCAGAACTTGCCTGTTGAAATTCCCCATCATCAATAGGATTGTATTCTATTAAATTAACTTTACAAGGCACATAACTACAAAACTTCACCAAGGCTTGAATGTCTTCTTTTCGGTCGTTAATCCCTTCCCAAACAACATATTCATAAGTGATGATGCGCTCCGTTTTTTCATACCAATACTCCAAAGATGCTCTTAAATCATTTAAAGGGAAATTCGTATTAAAAGGCATAATTGAAGTTCGAACTTCGTCTATTGCAGAGTGTAATGATACCGCTAAATTGAATTTCACAGCATCATCTGCCATTTTTTTAATAATTTTTGGAATGCCAGAAGTGGAAACGGTGATTCTTTTTGGAGACATCCCTAGGCCTTCTGGTGACGTAATTTTTTCGATGGATTTAATGACATTGTTGTAGTTCATTAAAGGTTCACCCATCCCCATAAAAACAATATTAGACAACTTGTGATTGTGATACAACCGACTTTGCTTATCTATTGCAACCACTTGATCGTAAATTTCATCGGGATTTAAGTTTCGCATTCTTTTCAAACGAGAAGTTGCACAGAATTTACAATCTAAACTACAGCCAACTTGACTAGATACGCAGGCTGTTGTTCTTTTTGGCGTAGGTATCAAAACAGATTCTACAATAAAACCGTCGTGTAATTTGATCCCATTTTTAATGGTCCCATCTTTACTTCTTTGCATCGAATCTACCTTAATATGATTGATGACAAAGTTTTCTTCTAACATTGCTCTGGTCGCTTTAGAAACATTGGTCATGTTTTCAAAAGTGTGAGATGCTTTACTCCACAACCATTCGTACACTTGATTTCCACGAAATGCTTTGTCGCCATTTTCAACAAAAAAATCTCTTAATGCTTCTTTTGTTAATGCTCTGATGTCTTTCTTTTTATTCAATGTAAAATGGTTAAACGGTTAAAAAATAGAACTGTTGCAAAAATATGCATAAAAAAACTGGTACTTCGAAGTACCAGTTTTTAATTCTTAAATTGTTCAATATCTTAGAGAATCAACATTGCATCTCCGTATGCATAAAATTTATACTTTTCTTCAATGGCAACTTTGTAGGCTTCCATGATTAAATCATATCCTCCAAAAGCGGCAACAGACATCAATAAGGTAGATTTTGGTTTGTGAAAGTTTGAAATCATACTGTTCGCAATGCTGAACTCATGAGGTGGAAAAAGAAATTTATTGGTCCAACCGGTATATGGGTTCAACTGCTGACTCGCAGAAACCGAAGACTCCACAGTTCTCATAACGGTGGTTCCTACCGCACAAACTCTTTTTTTAGCTAGTTTGGCAGCATTTATTTTGTCTGCAGAATTTGCAGAAATGATAATTTGCTCAGAATCCATTTTATGCTTTGACAAATCTTCTACCTCAACCGGGGCAAAAGTTCCTAAACCAACATGCAGTGTTGTTTCTGCAAAATCGACACCTTTAATTTCTAAACGTTTGAGCAAGTGTTTAGAAAAATGCAACCCTGCTGAAGGTGCAGCTACGGCCCCCTCATTTTTTGCAAAAATGGTTTGGTATCTTTCTTTATCTAATTCTTCAACGTCCCTACCAATTATTTTTGGCAAAGGAGTTTCTCCTAGTTCCAGTAACTTCGCTCTAAATTCCTCGTAACTTCCGTCAAACAAGAAACGCAATGTTCTTCCACGAGATGTTGTATTGTCAATGACTTCAGCAACTAAACTATCATCTTCTCCAAAAAATAATTTGTTCCCAATTCTAATCTTTCTTGCTGGATCTACCAACACATCCCAAAGTCTGTTCTCTGCATTGAGTTCTCTTAACAAGAAAACTTCAATTCTTGCACCCGTTTTTTCCTTATTACCATACATTCTGGCCGGAAATACTTTGGTATCATTCAACATCATTACATCACCTTCTTCGAAGTAATCAATAACGTCTTTAAAAAGCTTGTGTTCTATAGTACCATCTTTTCGATTCACTACCATCAAACGAGACTCATCTCGATGATCTGATGGGTATTTTGAAATTAATTCTTCTGGTAATTCAAATTCGAACTGGGATAGTTTCATAAGTTTTATTTAATGTAAAGGTGGCAAAGATACAATATCGAGATAGGCGTTGTCAAGTGTTTGACAGTTTAATTTACAGTTCTTTAATTTGAATCCCAATTTGCTGCATGTCCTTCCAGAATTTTTGATAGGATTTAGAAACCACTTCAGCATCTAAAATAGCGATGGGCACCTTGAAAGCCAGCGGTGCAAAAGCCATGGCCATTCGGTGATCGTTGTAAGTTTTAATAGCAATATTTTCTTGTATTTTCGTTGAGGCTGACAGCGATAAACTTTCATTGGTGATGGTAAGAACCGCACCTAATTTTTTTAATTCTGCTTCCAATGCTTCCAATCGATCAGTCTCTTTAATTTTTAAAGTATGAAGTCCCGTTAAGTGACAAGCAACTCCCAGTCCGAAGCAAGTAACAGCAATGGTTTGCGCAATATCTGGAGCATTCTTTAGGTCTAGCGTTAAAGGTCCCGCATCTGTGGGTCTTACTTTCTTTAAGCTAATTGTATTTTGATCAAAAACCGTTTCAACACCAAAGTGGCTATAAATTTCTGCCAAACATGAATCTCCTTGTAAACTTTCTTTTTTGTAGGCCGACAATTGAATTGTAGAACCAATTTCACTAAAAGCTGCAACTGAATAAAAATAAGAAGCAGAACTCCAATCAGATTCTACAACCACCGTTTGTTTTTGAAGCTGTTTTACAGGAAAAACCTGAATGGTATTGCCTTCAAAACGTGTTGAAATTCCCAATTGATTCAACAAACTCAAAGTCATTTTTATATATGGAATCGAGGTAACTTTTCCAATCAACGAAATGGTAATCCCTTTTGCTAAGTGAGTTCCCATTAGGAGTAAAGAGGAAATGTATTGACTACTCACGTTTCCATTTATTTGTACTTTGTCTTTTGCAATCGTTTGTCCTGTAATTCTTACGGGTGGATATCCTTCCTTTTCTTCATAAGAAATTTCCGCTCCCAGATCTCGTAAAGCTTCCACTAAAATACCAATAGGCCTTTGCTGCATTCTCTCAGAACCTGTTAATACCACCTCGCTGTTTTTTTTCGAGGCAAAATAACCAACCAAAAAACGCATGGCAGTTCCAGCATGACCAATATCTATGGTAGATCCTTTCGTAGAAAGAGCCTGCTGCAAGTGCACCGAATCATCTGAATCTGATAAATTTGCAATCGAAATTTCCGGGAACAATTGTTGTAAAATGAGCAATCGATTGGACTCACTTTTAGATCCAGAAATTGTTATTTCCTCAATAATTTTTTCATTCGTAATCACATTTAACAAGATGTCCATTCTAAAAGCTAATTTTAATTCTTATTTTTAGCTCGAAATTGATAACGAGCCCCATGAAAAAATACCTACTGCTGGCAATTTGCCTAGTTCTTTCCTTAAGCGCCAAAGTTACTGCACAAAAAAAAGCTAACAAAATTTCTTCGGAATATTTTAGCGCAACAAAATGGCGAAATATTGGACCCCATAGAGGTGGCCGAAGTGCAGCTGTAACTGGTGTTTCGGGAAAAGCCAATCTATTTTATATGGGCAGCACTGGAGGTGGAGTTTGGAAAACTACCGATGCGGGGAACACTTGGACAAACATTTCTGATGGATTCTTTGGAGGATCTGTGGGTGCAGTAGCAGTTTCTGAAAGTGACAACAATGTAATCTACGTTGGAATGGGAGAAAAAACCGTACGAGGAAACGTTTCTTCCGGAGACGGAATTTGGAAATCTGAAAATGCTGGAAAAACCTGGAAACATATCGGATTAAAAAATTCAAGACACATTCCTAGAATGAGAATTCACCCTAAAAATGCTGAAATTGTTTTTGCAGCAGTCTTGGGCGACCTCTACAAACCAACCAAAGAAAGAGGCGTTTACAAATCAATGGATGGAGGAAAAAATTGGAAACACGTACTTTTTGCCGATGAAAATTCTGGAGCTATTGATTTAATTATTGATCCAAACAATCCTAGAATTTTATATGCAACCACTTGGGATGTAAGAAGAACACCCTACAGTTTATCTTCTGGCGGAAAAGGATCTGCACTCTACAAGAGTACTGATGGTGGTGAAACTTGGGCAAACATCAGCAGTCACAAAGGACTCCCAAAAGGAACCTGGGGTATAAGTGGTGTCACCGTTTCGCCCGTAAATTCTGATATTGTGTGGGCACTTATCGAAAACGAAAAAGGGGGCGTTTACAAATCTATCGATGCAGGAAAAACTTGGAAATTAATTAATGCAGAACGTAAATTAAGACAAAGAGCCTGGTACTATACCCGTTTGTATGCAGATACAGAGGATGAAGACATTTTATATGTATTGAATGTTCGGTATCACAAATCTACAGACGGAGGAAAAACCTATACCACATTTAATGCACCCCATGGCGATCATCACGATTTGTGGATTGCTCCCGAGGACAACCAACGAATGGTAATTGCAGACGACGGTGGAGCCCAAGTTTCTTTTGATGCAGGAGAAAATTGGAGTACGTATATGAACCAACCAACCTCGCAGTTTTACAGAGTAACCACAGACAATCATTTTCCCTATCGAATTTATGTCGCTCAACAAGACAATTCAACAATACGAATTCCCCATCGAACAAATGGTCGTTTTATCAACGAGCGTGATTGGGAAACTACAGCAGGTGGTGAAAGCGCACATATTGCTGTAGATCCCACGAACAACGATATTGTTTATGGTGGAAGTTATAGTGGTTTACTTACAAGAAGAAACCATAAAACAGGAGAAACAAGAGCCATCAATGTATGGCCAGACGATCCTATGGGCCACGGTGCCATCGATTCGAAATACCGTTTTCAATGGAATTTCCCAATCTTCTTTTCACCCAATACAACAAATCGTTTGTATGCAGCATCAAATCATTTACATAGAACAGAAAATGAAGGACAGTCTTGGGAAGTGATCAGTCCAGACTTAACACGAAACGATCCAAAAACTTTAGGCCCCTCTGGAGGTCCAATTACCAAAGACAATACCAGTGTAGAATATTATGGAACCATTTTCGCAGCCGTAGAATCCGAATATGAAAAAAATCTAATTTGGGTAGGTTCTGATGATGGATTGGTACATATTACAAAAAATGGCGGTAAGACTTGGACAAACATTACCCCAAAAAAAATGCCAGAATGGATGATGATCAATAACATTGCGATAGATCCCTTTACAAAAGGAGGCGCTTATGTAGTTGGTACAAAATACAAAACAGGAGATTACAGACCCTATATTTACAAAACCGAAAACTATGGGAAGTCTTGGAAATTAATAGTTAACGGGATTCCTGAAGAAGCTTTTACAAGAGCATTGAAAGCAGATCCTAAAAGAAAGGGGCTGTTATATGCCGGAACAGAACGTGGCATGTATGTTTCTTTTAATGATGGCAAAAACTGGCAACAATTCCAACAAAATTTACCCATTGTACCCATTACCGATTTGGCCATTAAAAATGACAATTTAATTGCCGCTACTCAAGGAAGATCTTTATGGATTATAGATGACTTAACACCCTTACATCAACTAAATCAAGAGTTGATGCAACAAGAAGTGGTACTCTTCAAACCCCAAGACACATATCGAATGGGAGGAGGAAACGGACGCACCTCAAGAACCGCAGGAACCAATCATCCAGGAGGGGCTGCCTTCAATTTTTTTATCAAAAAAATTGAAGAAAAAGACCGCATTTTACTCCGTATTTTTGATGCGGAAAATCAGTTGGTAAAAACATTTAGTACCCAACCAAATAAAGACAAAAAAGAAAGCCTACTCAAGGTAAAAGAAGGAAATAATATTTTCTATTGGAACATGATGTATGAGGGTGCAGAAAAAGTAAAAGGAATGATTTTATGGTGGGCTTCTTTAAATGGACCAATGGCTTTACCTGGGAATTACACCGTTGAATTGTCGGTAAACGAGATTACCAAAAAACAATCCTTTTCATTAGTAAGAAATCCTGTTTCTGAAGCTTCCGAAGCAGACATGAAAGCACAATTTGATTTCATCAATGAAATCAATAAAAAAGTAAGTGAAATTCATATTGCCCTGAAGAATGTAAAAAAAGTAAGCGCACAAATTGCAATCTTAAAAAAATCAATTGCGGATAAGACAAAGCACAAAGAATTGATAGATTTCGCAAATACATTGGTCAAAGAAATGACGGCAATAGAAGAAACATTGTATCAGACCAAAAGTAAAAGCGGACAAGATCCTCTAAATTATCCGATTCGTTTGAATAATAAATTAGCACATATCAATTCACTAACCCGAGTTGGAAACTACAAGCCCACCCAGCAAGAAATTGATTTTAAAAATGAGATCACAAAAAAGATTGACATCGAATTGGCAAAATTATACACCTTGTTTGAAAACAAATTACAAGCATTGAATAAAAAGGTAAAAGAAAGTACGATCGACTTTATTCAATTGGATTGATTTTATTGTAGCTCACTAGGCTTGTTGGAAACGACAGTATTCCAGCAAACTAAAGTATAACAAGAAGCACTTATGAAAAAACAAGTGCTCTCTAACTATGGATAAAAATCTACAAAAAAGAGGTTTGAAGTGTAACCAATTACTTCATATTCTTATTGGTAACATAGATTCCGTAGAGAAAGCAGACAACCACTTTCGTTCCCCAGAAAATTTTCCATTTCCCAGCAGCAAAGTTAATTTCAGAAACTACAGCCCAATCTCCAGCAAAAATGGCTTCCCAACTATTAAAAAAAAGAGAGAATAATGTAACAATGAGAAAGAAGGGAATCGCCACTTTAAGTACATTGGTCCAAAATTCTTGTTGTTTTATTTTTTGTGAAAAATTCATTTATTTTAATTTTTGATTGTTGTGATGACGATCGTGATCACGTTGTGTTTTTATAGCTAATTTTTTATTGAATGCATCTTTTAAGTCAATCCCTGTTTGATTTGCCAAACAAAGCACTACAAAAAGTACATCTGCCAACTCCTCCCCTAAATCCTTGTCTTTATCCGATGCTTTCTCACTTTGCTCCCCATACCTTCGGGCGATAATTCTGGCTACTTCGCCAACCTCTTCCGTAAGTTGTGCCATGTTGGTTAACTCGTTAAAATAACGAACACCGTGGGCTTTGATCCAATTGTCTACTTGCTTCTGAGCGTTTTCTATATTCATATTTCAGTTTTCTGTGCGTGTAAAGTTACAAAGTCTTCCAGATATTTAAGATTTTAAAAGCTGTAAAAATAGATTTCTTGAAATTTCTTTTGCTCCTAAACTTTCCAAATGTGGATTGTATACCTGACAATCAATCAACCTGTATCCCCCATTTTTCACCAAATGAATGAATGCCAATTTCGATGTATTTGAAATTTTTGAAAACATACTTTCTCCACAAAATACATTGCCAATTTCAACACCATACAAACCACCAACCAATTCCTCTCCATGCCAAACTTCAATCGATTTTGCAATCCCCATAGTATGTAGTTTCAGATAGGCTTGCTCCATATCATTGGTAATCCAAGTTCCGAGCCCCTCCTTCCTATCAATATGCTTACAATTAAAAATGACTTCTTTAAAAGCCCTATTTTCTGTGAGAACGTAGGGATGTTTTTTTAGAACTTGTCGCATGGATTTTGAAACTTTCAACGCTTCAGGATATAAAACCATCCTTTTTGCTGGACAATACCATACAATAGGTTCTCCATCGGAAAACCATGGGAAAATTCCGTTTTTATATGCGTGAATTAGTCTTTTTTCAGAAAGATCTCCACCCAAAGCAAGCACCCCATCATGAGTTGCATGCTCATAAGAAGGAAAAGCGATTTTTTCAGAAAGCCAAATCAATTTTGTTGGTTTATTACTTTATGAGATTGTACAATCACAAAAAAGTGTTAATATTAATTTCATAGCAGTTTCCACAAAATTAGTTCTTATTTTTGCAAAACAATAAAATACTTTCCGATTGGAAAAAAAAGCAAAGAAAAGAAAAAAGAATACTGCATTTATAGCCAAGAGACTCCACAACTATTATGGAAGCACTGGCTTTTATTTGTTTGTTTGGAAAAGTCTTAAAAAAGCCTTTCTACCCATCGTATTGGTCGTTATTTGTTTGTTTTTGTTCAATGAATACGTTTATGACATCAATGAGGGTCTAGAAAACTTAACCGAAACCTTTTCTCGAATCGGTGTGTTAACCACATTTTTTATCTCCGAAACGCTACTAGGTTTAATCCCCCCAGAAATATTTATTGCTTGGTCAAAAAAAACAACAGATCCCATTGTCAATTTAATGCTTTTGGCAACGCTATCATACGGAGGTGGATTAATTTCTTACTTTTTGGGTCGAATGACGCTAAGAATAAAAGCAGTAAAAGATTACTTGGAAGTAAAAATGGCTGAAAATTTAAAAAACACCCGCAAATGGGGTGGTTTCTTAATTTTAGTAGGGGCTTTATTACCGCTGCCATTTTCAATCGCCTGCCTTGCTGCCGGAATGATTAAATACTCTTTTAGAAACGTTGTCATCTTCGGTTTATTTCGTTTTCTTCGATTTGCCATTTATGCTTGGGCAATTTTTAAAGTAGTCCATTAATTTCTCTTACATTTGCAATATGGGACTCACAAATAACGATATTTTAAAAAAATTACGGGTAGCGCATAAATTGCGTGATACCGATATTGTAGCAATCTGCGCATTGGTAGACTTTAGGGTAAGTAAAGCAGAATTAGGGGCTTTGTTCAGAAACGAAGCGCATGAAAAATATGTAGAATGTGGCGATCAAATTCTACGCAATTTCTTAAACGGATTGATCATTCATTTACGAGGACCAATGCCTAAAAAAGAAGAAAAAAAGTAATTCTTTAAACTAATTTATTTTACACTATATTGAGTGAAAAAACAAAAGAGTGTTCATTTAAAAATGAACACTCTTTTGTGTAATTGCTAAAAACTTTACGAAACCCTAGAAAGGTAAATCGTCTGGTTCTGCATCAGTTATATTTGCTGCAGGTTGAAACTGATCTACTGGTGGCAAGTTGCTTGGGGCAGCTTGTGACAATCCTTCAATTCTCCAACCTTGTATCGAGTTAAAGTATTTTGCTTCTCCCTGTGGGTTGATCCATTCTCTACCTCTCAAATTGATAGCAACTTTTACATCTTGACCCACTGCAAAATTGTTTAATAAATCACATTTATCTTGTACAAATTCTACCATAATCATTTGAGGGTATTGCTCGTCTGTTGTAACAACCAATTCTCTTTTTCTAAATCCATTGGAACCAAAAGTTTGCACCTCTCCAATTAACTTTACTTTACCGATTACTTCCATAATATATTCTTAACTATTTAATTAAAAGCACTTTCCAAGCACTCGCTACCTCTTTTTTGTTTAAAAACTCTTGCGCAAATGTATGTTTTTTTACGGTTTCTAGCCCAATAAATTCTGGATGTTCTTTTGCAAAGTTATCAACAGCACTCTTGCTTGGCAATTGTGCTACATTGCCCAACATTCCTAAGTTGTTTCCAGTTAAAATAGGGCTATTTCGAATATCCGCTGGAATGGCATCTACACCAATTCCCAAACTACTTATTGGTTTTGAAATTTCAAAGAAACCAGTTCTTGCTCTCGAATAATAACTACCACCAGCTCTTGCTACTAAATCAATTTTATGCTGATCTATCGCTCCATGCGCATCCAAAACAGCTTCAGAAATATGCATTTTTAAAACTTCGCAAATGATCAAATTTCCAGCACCACCTTCACTACCAGTCTCAATTACATCGGTCACTTTGCATTCAAATTGCACAGGAGATTCTGCCACTCTAAAGGGCTTAATATTTTCAGATGACAACATGGTAAAACCAGCTTTATCAAACTCATTTACCCCTGCTGGATATTCTGAACTGCTTAATGACATTTGTTGCACGATGTCATAGTTGACCACATTAATGACCACTTCTTTTGTAGCCAATGCATTTTCTAAAGTATGTTTTGTGGTATTGTCACGAACTCTTCTTGCAGGAGAAAAAATAAGCGTGGGCGGATTGGCACCAAAAACATTAAAAAAACTAAATGGAGATAAATTTGGATTTCCTTCTGCATCCATGGTACTTGCAAAAGCGATGGGTCTTGGCGCAACAGCGCCTAATAAATAACCGTGTAATTTATTGGTTGAAATTTTTTTTGGATCTATTGAAAGCATTCTTACTTTTTTTAGAAACAATTGCCTTGCACGCAATTGAGATGTTTATACTTTTTGATAGTCTGCTCGCAGACTAAAATTAATTGATATGTAAAGATACTATCAAAATCATAAATGAGTTATATCCAAGAAACCTTTATATTTGTTTTGATGAACTTTCTTACAAACACCCTTTTATTTAAGCGAATTGCCATTCTAATTTCTTTAATTATTGTGTCATTGATTCTTTGGAACACGGCAGTATTTTTTCAAAAATTCAAAAAAGAAGAACGTGCCAAAATAGAGATCTTCGCAACCGCACAAAGAGAACTTTCTACGAATGAAGATTTGAATGCTAATGTAGATTTACCGCTAAAAATCATTAAAAACAGTACCGATATTCCAATGATTTTAGTCAATGAAGCGGGTGAAATTGAATATAAGAATTTAGATGCTACAAAAGGGCAAGATCCAATATATGTGCAAGATCAATTGCAAAAAATGAAATCTGAAAATGCCCCCATCGAAATCAGTTATAACGGAAAAAACAAAAAATTCATCTATTACAGAGATTCAGATCTTTTAAACAAACTCACCTATTATCCACTGGCACTTATCCTTATTCTGGTTTTATTCCTTAGTGTGATTTATCTATTTTTTAGTTCCAATAAAGCCGCCGAAACGAATAAATTATGGACAGGTATGGCGAAAGAAACTGCGCATCAAATTGGCACACCCCTCTCTTCTTTACTAGGATGGATTGCCATTCTAAAAATGGAACAAATAAATGAAAAATATGTGTCAGAAATTGAAAATGATGTCCATCGTTTAAACACCATCGCCAATCGATTTTCTAAAATTGGTTCTGTTCCAGAACTTAAAAAGGAAAACATTGTTCATATTACAAAACAAGCATATGATTATTTAGAATCTCGAAGTTCAAAACAAATATTATTTACCTTTTATTCCGAGAAAAAAGAACTTTTTGTCAATTTAAATCATGAACTTTTTGGATGGGTAATTGAAAACCTTATCAAAAATGCTATCGACGCAATGCAAAAAGAAGGTGCTTTAAAGCTAGAAATTGCCCCGATTGGAAAAAAGGTAAAAATTTGTATTTCAGATTCAGGAAAAGGGATGCACAAATCGTTATTTAAGCAAATTTTCAAACCGGGTTTTACCACAAAAAAAAGAGGTTGGGGATTGGGTTTGTCACTTTCTAAAAGAATTGTGGAAGATTACCACAAAGGAAAAATAAGTGTGCAAAAATCGGAAATCGGTAAAGGAACTACTTTTGAAATTTTATTAGAAAGTGTTTAAGTACTTATTCGAAATCTAAAAAAAGTCTTTTTAAAAATTCTTTGATATCGCTTCAGCCAAATCAATAAATTCCTCCTTTGACAAACTTACTTTTTGCACGAATTGAATGTCTGCCATCGAATTCAGTGGCACTAAGTGCACATGTACATGAGGAACTTCCAGTCCAATAACACTCATTCCAACACGTTTACAAGGCAATGTTTTTTCGATAGCTTTTGCTACCTGATATGAAAATTCCATTAAACTTGTATAGGCCTCTTTTGACAAATCAAAAATTTTGTTTTCTTCTTTTTTCGGCACCACAAGTGTATGTCCTTTTGCATTTGGATTGATGTCTAAAAAAGCAATAAAATCCGCATTTTCTGCAACTTTATAACTTGGGATTTCGCCAGTAATTATTTTCGTAAAAAGACTCATTGTGGATGATTTTTAAAATAAATTATCTAAAAACTTTCATGATTTCAAACTTCATAATTCCGTTTGGCACCTGAATTTCTGCAATGTCTCCCACTTGTTTCCCCAACAAACCTTTTCCTATAGGAGAGTTTACAGAGAGTTTTCCATTTCTTACATCTGTCTCAGAATCTGCAACCAATCGATACGAAAACTCCATACCATTGGTCGTGTTTTTAATTACAACATTTGAGTGAATCAAGACTTTGGATGTATCTAATTGGCTTTCATCTAAAATACGTGCATTGGCAATTACATTTTTCAACTTTGCAATCTTGAATTCCAAATGAGACTGCTCTTCTTTTGCTGCATGATATTCAGCGTTTTCACTCAAATCGCCTTTATCACGTGCATCCGCAATTTCTTGGGTAACTCTGGGTCTTTCATATTGTTCCAATTGAAACAATTCTTCTTTTAATTTCTTTAACCCTTCCGCCGAATAATAGGATATATTGCTCATTTTTTTTTGTTTAAAATTTAGTTCCTTTCTCAAACCAATCCCTGTTATTTATTTAAAAAAACACTCTTGTATCTCCTTGGCAATAAATAATAAGGACTTAAATTTAAAAAATCCCATAACTGAAAACAGCAATGAGATTGGACTACAAATGTACAAAATATTTGTAGATTGCAAACGTTTTCATTCAAACCCCAGTTTTAATTTGATTAAAAAAAGCTTTTTCTTGTTGGCTACTTTGTTATTTTTTGCTTGCGCAGACAATACTCAGGTTGGCAATTGTTTGCCAAATATTAACATCGAGGTATCTACCGATTTAAACAACCCCGTTAATATTAATGCACAAACTCCAGGAGGTTTTACAATATTAAATGGGGGTAACAAAGGCATTTTACTCTTTAACATCAACAACAGCTCCTTTGTTGCGTTCGATTTACTTTGTCCAAACAATGACTGTAGTACGCCCATGACTTTTGAAAATGGACTGACATTAAAGTGTGTTTGTGACGAGAGCGAATACAGTGTCCACTTAGGAGGTGCTCCTCAAACAAATGGCTCAAATTGTCCAGCTAGAGAATACCGCGTTTTAAAAAACGGCACGAGTATACGAATCACAAATTTTTAGTAGCTTAAATCCAATTAGATTGTTATTTTTGTGGGATACAACTAAAATTACATCTTGAAAAATTATTTCTCTTCAGACTTTAAATTGGGCGTTCTTGGTGGCGGCCAACTCGGCCGAATGCTCCTTGCAGAAACCCAAAAATACGATATTTTTACGAGTATTTTAGATGGGAATGAAAACGCTCCCTGCGCGCAAATTTGCAACCAATTTGTACAAGGAGATTTGTTGGATTACGAGACTGTATATCACTTTGGCAAACAAGTAGATTTGTTGACCATTGAAATAGAAAATGTAAACTTAGACGCTCTAGACCAGCTCGAATCAGAAGGTTTGACGATATTTCCAACCCCTAAAACACTTCGAATCATACAAAGCAAAGCGAGTCAAAAAAATTTTTATGTAGCGCATCAAATTCCTACTACAACCTATACTCACTATGCCTATTTAGAAGAGCTTCAGCACTCCTATGAAAACAACATCATCGATTTTCCATTTGTATGGAAAGCCGCGCGTTTTGGATATGACGGTAATGGAGTAAAAATTGTGAGAACCATTGCAGATCTAGAAAGTTTGCCCAATGTGGAATGCATCACAGAAAAATTAATCCCCTTTAAAAACGAATTGGCGGTCATTGTTGCCAGGAATAAAGCAGGAGAAACAAAGACCTATCCCGTTGTAGAAATGGAGTTTCATCCAGAAGCAAATCAAGTAGAATATGTAATTTGTCCTGCAAGAATAGAAGATACGGTGGCACAAAAAGCACAAGAAATTGCTTTAAAGGTGGTCAAAGACTTAGATTTTACAGGTCTTTTGGCTGTTGAAATGTTTCAAACAGAAGCGGATACCATTTTGGTGAATGAAGTGGCGCCAAGACCACACAATTCAGGGCATTATTCAATAGAAGCAAGTTATACCAGTCAGTTTGAACAACACTTGAGAAGTATTTTAAACCTTCCTTTAGGAAATACAGAAAGTACAGTAGCTGGTATTATGGTAAATTTAGTTGGAGAAGAAGGGTATACGGGAGAAGTTGTATATGAAAATATGACGGATATTATAAAAATAGATGGGGTTACGCCTCATATTTATGGTAAAAAAGAAACGCGCCCATTTCGTAAAATGGGACATGTTACAATTGTCAATAACGATCTTGCCAAAGCAAGAGAAATTGCACAAAAAGTAAAAGAAACAATTCGAGTAATTTCAAAATAACAGCATCCTTAAACAACATCGTGCATTCGAGAAAACAGCAAAAATTATGGTAGGAATAATAATGGGAAGTGATTCAGATCTTCCAATCATGCAAGAAGCAATCGACATCTTAGAAAGTTTTGACATTGAAATTGAAGTAGATATTGTTTCTGCTCACAGAACCCCTGAAAAATTATTTGATTATGCAACCAATGCCCACAAACGTGGCTTAAAAGTAATTATTGCCGGTGCCGGTGGAGCTGCACACTTACCAGGAATGGTAGCAGCAATGAGTCCATTGCCCATTATTGGTGTTCCCGTAAAAAGCAGAAATTCGATCGATGGCTGGGACTCTGTTTTATCTATTTTACAAATGCCTGGAGGGGTTCCTGTTGCAACCGTTGCACTCGATGGTGCAAAGAATGCTGGTATTTTAGCAGCACAAATTATTGCTGCCTCAGACCCCTGTGTCTTAGACCGAATTATTGCTTATAAAGACGGACTGAAATTGAAGGTTGAAAAAGCTTCAGAACGCGTGAAGAAATAAACCAATACCGAGTATCTCAGTAAGAAACTTAAAGAATCACAGCCTCAATGAATCCACTTTTACAGCCTTTTGATACTACTCCATTTTCAAAAATCTCTACTGAGCATTACAAACCTGCGATCAAAAAAGCCATTGAATTGGCGAGAAAAGAGATTGAAGAAATTGTTGAGAACAAGGCAAAACCTACTTTTGAAAACACCACAGTAGCACTGGATTTTACCGGAGAAAAACTCAACCGAATTACCAGTATCTTTTTCAATTTAAATTCGGCAGAAACCAATGATGAAATTCAAAAAATTGCTCAAGAAGTTTCGCCTTGGCTCAGTGAATTTAGGAATGATATTACTTTAAACCAAGCCCTGTTTCAAAGAGTAAAGACTGTTTTTGAGAATCGAAATCATTTGACATGCTCTCCAGAGCAAAAAACACTACTGGAAAAACAGTACAAAGGATTTGCAAGAAATGGCGCAAATTTGAATGATATTGATAAGGCAGCACTTCGAAAAATTGATACTTCACTTTCTAAATTATCTTTAAAATTTGGTGAAAATGTTTTGACAGAAACCAATGCTTATGAAATGCACCTAGTAGATGAAAAGCAGCTTTCCGGATTGCCAGATTCTGCAAAAGAAGCGGCCCTTCAACTGGCCACAGAAAGAAGAAAAGAAGGATGGATTTTTACACTAGACTACCCAAGCTATATTCCTTTTTTAACCTATGCAGACAATCGAGCATTGCGAAAAGAAATGGCCATTGCTGCTGGTAAAAAAGGATTTCAAAACAATGCGTATAATAACGAACAAATTGTTTTAGATATTGTAAAATTGCGTCACCAAAGAGCCCTCTTGTTAGGTTACAAAACCCATGCACACTTTGTTCTAGAAGAAAGAATGGCAGAAACACCCGAAAAAGTAATTGCCTTTTCTAAAGATCTTTTAAAGAAAGCAAAGCCAGCCGCAGAAAAAGAATTTACAAATTTAGAAAACTACGCAAAAAAATTAGACGGGATTTCACAACTTCAAAAGTGGGACGGAGCCTATTATTCTGAAAAGCTCAAGAAGGAAATTTTTGATTTAGACCAAGAAATTTTAAAACCTTATTTTGAATTAGAAAATGTCATCGCTGGTGCCTTTGCCATTGCTCATAAATTATTTGATTTAAACTTCGAAACCGTAGCAACCATTGACAAATACCATGAGGATGTAAAAACCTACAATGTCACGAATACGAATGGCGACTTTATTGCTGTTTTTTATGCTGATTTTCACCCTCGAAAAGGCAAAAGAAATGGTGCTTGGATGACCAGCTACAAACCACAGCAAATTAAAGATTCTGTAAACGAAAGACCTCATGTTTCGATCGTGTGTAATTTTACAAAACCAACAGCTTCCAAACCGTCATTACTCACCTTCAATGAGGTTACCACTTTGTTTCATGAATTTGGACATGCTTTACATGGCATGTTAGCAAACACTACTTACAATAGCTTGTCTGGAACTTCCGTTTCTTGGGATTTTGTTGAATTGCCCAGTCAAATTTTAGAAAATTGGTGTTATGAAAAAGAGGCTTTGGCGTTGTTTGCAAAACATTATCAAACAGGAGAAGTGCTTCCAATGGAATATGTAGAAAAAATAAAAGAATCTGCCAGTTTTCACGAAGGAATGCAAACTTTACGACAATTAAGTTTTGGCCTCCTGGATATGAGTTGGCACTCTCAAGACCCTTCCACAATAAGCAGTATTAAAGATTTTGAAAAAAGCGCTTTTGAAAACACCAAACTCTATCCAGATGTTGAAGAAAATTGCATGAGCACTGCCTTTTCGCACATCTTTCAGGGAGGGTATTCTGCAGGATATTATTCCTACAAATGGGCAGAGGTTTTAGATGCAGACGCTTTCGAGTATTTTCTAGAAAAAGGAATCTTCAACAAAGAAGTGGCGCATAAATTTAAAGAAAACATATTGTCAAAAGGAGGGACAGAAAAACCGATGATCCTTTACAAAAGATTCCGAGGAAAGGAACCAAAGCCCGACGCATTATTAAAGAGAGCTGGGTTGTTGTAAGTAACAAAGATTCTACAAAATACACCTAGGCCTTATTTTTAGCTTCAATCCACTTGCTCATGTATTTGGTGCTTTGTAAGGTTTGGTGCTGCAGCATACTCCCCAAGAAATTTGCAAGCCTGTGTTCCGTTATTTTTTCTTGAATTTCAATGATTTTAGCAATCAACAAAGGACCGTATTTGTCTTTATTATAGTGCGTATTAAGAATAGTAACTCCGTTTTCCTGCGCAGTTTTCCATAGCTTTTGATCCGTATACAATGTGACTGCTTTTTGTGCAAAATCTTCAAAATCATCGGTCACAAATCCATTCCACGGCAACTGCCCATGCATGCCCTCCGCCCCAATAGATGTGGTTACACTTGGTGCCCCAAAAACCATGGCTTCGGTTAGTTTCCCTTTAATTCCTGCACCAAAACGCAAAGGTGCCAAAACTATTTTTGTGTTACGAACTACATCTTCAGGACTTGACACATAGCCTTTGACAATGAATCCTTGCTTTTCATTATGCATTTCTAAAATTTGTTGGGTTGGATAGGCCCCATAAATATGCAACTCCGCTGCTGGAAGTTGCTTCCGAACTTGCTTCCAAATTGTATTTTTCAAAACCAAAACAGCATCCACATTCGGTGCATGTAAAAAATTACCGATCATGGTAAAATGCTTTCGCTCATCAAAACACTTCCAACGCGCTACATGTGTTTGCTCAATTTGAGAAAGTAAAAAAGGCAAATGATACAATAGTTTGTGATCAATCTTAAAAAAGTTTTGAAGCAGATCCATTTCAAAAGTGGATATTATTAATGACAAATCGCAGCGTAAAATGGCTGCAATTTCTCTTTTGGTAATAGCTTCTCCCAGGAGATCATTTTTGGAAAAGATACGCTTTTCTTTCAACGCTTTGTGTCGTACTTTACGCAAACAATGTAAATCTTCCGTATCTAAAATCCGCAATGCATTGGGGCAATTTTCTGCGACTCTCCAACCAAATTGTTCTTCAATCATAAAACGATCAAACAAAACAATTGTTGGATTCACTTTTTTTAAAAAAACATCAAAAGAAGGCTGGTTCAATGCAATGGTAGCTTCTGTCACACCAATGGATTTTAGATCCATTACTTTTTCACCCTTGATGGCAGTAGTAGCAAAAATAACCTCCCACTGTTGTTGCAAAAACTGCCTAATCAACTGCAACATTCTTGAGCCTGCTGCTGAAGAATTGGGTGCTACCCAGACAGCACCAAGAATAAGTACGGTATTTTTTGACAACTAATTTGCGTTGAGTTGTTGTTGATAATCTCCTTGCACTTTTTTTCCCCAAGCAACAACGGCGGCAATTTCCTCCGGGGTTAAATTGGCATCTGCATGCGTCCAAGTATAGGATTTTAAAGGCATTTCTCCTTCCGAAACCTCTTCATGAAGTTCATCCATTTTATGCTCTTTTCTTTTTAAGGAATAGCTCGACCATTTAGAGAAATCCAAGTGTTTTTTCCCATCATTCACATGACTTTCTAACCAATAATTTACAGGAGTAATGGAATTGTACCAAGGATAATTGGTTTTATTAGAATGACAATCGAAACAAGTTGTTTCTAGAATAATTTTAACATTTTCTGGCGGATTCGTTTCGTTTAAAAAAGGGACCACAGCTATCAAATTTCCTTCATTTTTTTCCGGTCCAAAAAACTGAGCTACCAGCAGCAACAGTAATAACATAGCACCTATTTTTTTAAAAATTTTCATACGAATTGTTTTTAGATTTTAAAGATAGTAAAACTACGCATTTCTATTAATTTTTTCTAAAAATATGTGTATTTTTGTTTTTCAATTTTAAGAAAAAAGAAAACAAAATTGTTTTCAAAGAATTCTAAAACTATCATACACATGAAATACGATTTAATCGTTATTGGTTCTGGCCCAGGAGGATATATTGCAGCAGTTAGAGCCTCTCAACTAGGCAAAAAAGTAGCACTTATAGAAAAATACCCAACCCTAGGAGGAACCTGTTTAAATGTTGGATGCATTCCATCAAAAGCATTGTTAGATTCATCACACCATTATTACGATGCAGTGCATCATTTTGAAGCGCATGGTATTTCGGTGGAAAAGCCTTCTTTCGATTTTAAGAAAATGGTAGACAGAAAAGCTAGCGTAGTAGAAACTACGACTGGCGGAATCAAATATTTGATGGACAAAAACAACATCGAAGTATATGAAGGTTTGGGTTCTTTTGAAGACAAAACGCATGTAAAAGTTTCTAAAAACGATGGCACCGCTGTCGTTATTGAAGGAACCAATATCATTATTGCTACCGGTTCGAAACCGTCAAGTTTGCCTTTTATCAACATTGACAAAGAACGCGTTATTACCTCAACAGAAGCCTTAAAACTGAAAGAAGTACCCAAACATTTGCTTGTTATTGGTGGAGGAGTTATTGGATTGGAATTGGGTTCTGTGTATAAAAGACTGGGTGCAGAAGTGACTGTTATTGAATACATGGACAAGATTGTGCCTGGTATGGATGTAGATGTTTCTAAAGAACTCCAAAAAGTATTCAAGAAACAAGGAATTAAATTTGCAACAAGTCATAAAGTAACCTCGGTTCAAAAAAACGGAGACAAGGTGGTTGTAAAAGCAACAGACAAAAAAGACCGCGAAGTAGAATTTAATGGAGACTATTGTTTGGTTTCTGTAGGTAGAAAGCCTTATACGGAAGGCTTAGGATTGGAAAAAGTAGGGGTTCAAGTAAATGAAAGAGGACAAATAGAAACCAACAGTCATTTACAAACCAATGTTGCTTCGATCTACGCGATTGGTGATGTTGTACAAGGTGCAATGTTGGCACATAAAGCAGAAGAAGAAGGGGTAATTGTTGCCGAATTTTTAGCGGGACAAAAACCCCACATTGATTATAACCTGATTCCCGGAATCGTATATACCTGGCCGGAAGCTGCTGCTGTTGGAAAAACAGAGCAAGAATTAAAAGCGGCGAAGGTTGCCTACAAATCTGGAAAGTTCTCAATGCGTGCACTGGGTAGATCACGTGCAAGTGGTGATATAGACGGATTTGTAAAAGTATTGGCAGATAAAAATACCGATGAAATTCTTGGCGTTCACATGGTGGGTGCTCGTGTAGCAGATTTGATCATGGAAGCTGCTGTTGCCATGGAGTTTAGAGCATCGGCCGAAGACTTGGCAAGAATTTGTCATGGACATCCTACCTATTCTGAAGCTGTGAAAGAAGCCGCCAAAGCTGCATGGGATGGAATGCCATTAAATGCATAATACCCTCCTTAAATTTGGTTACAAGATTTAAAAATAGGCCTACAAAGCAATCCCTCGGGGTTGCTTTGTTCTTTTTAGACACCTTTTCTGTTCCTTAAAAAAACAAACAGGAATCTATTTAAAAATTGTAATTTCTAAGAAATAAGAATTGTATTTTTGCAACAATGACTCAAAGAACCGTTCGCACATTTTCGATTGATAACATCAATGATTTTAAGCAATACTTGCTTGCATGGTCTCGGCAATTTGAAACGATTGTTTGGCTAGATTCGAACAACTACAAACAACCATACAGTGCCTTTGATTGTGCATTGGCCGTTGAGGAATTCACCGCAATAAAGACGGATTATCAGCATGCGTTTGAAAAACTCAAAGAATATCAAACCAATACAAAAGATTATATTTTTGGCTACCTCTCTTATGATGTTAAAAATGATGTAGAACAAATGACCTCCAACAATTTGGATTCTTTGAATTTTGCTGATCTATATTTTTTTCAACCGCAAAAATTAATTTTCATCAAAGGAACTCAAGTTGAATTTCACTATTTAAAAATGATCGCGGATGAAATTGAGGGTGATTTTAAGGAAATAAAACTGGGAGTGCAGGCCTCAACGGAACCGCCAAAAACAGCCCTTGAAATAAAACGGCGTACTCCAAAAGCGCAGTACCTTCAAAAAGTTACACAAGTAATTGAACACATCAAAAGAGGAGACATTTACGAAGCCAATTTTTGTCAAGAATTCTATGCAGAAAACGTCACAATAGACCCCTTTGAAGTTTATGGGCATCTAAACGACATTTCAAGCCCTCCATTTGCTGCCTTTTTAAAAATGGATGCGCACTATCTACTTTCAGCATCCCCCGAAAGATACTTAAAAAAAGAGGGAATAAAAGTGATTTCTCAACCCATTAAAGGAACTGCAAAAAGAGTCGTCAACAATAAGGATGATAAAAAAATTGCTACCGATCTGTCGAGAGATGAAAAAGAGCGTGCAGAGAATGTAATGATTGTAGATTTGGTACGAAATGACCTGTCTAAAACAGCCAAAATAGGAACCGTTAAGGTAGAAGAATTGTGCAAAGTACATTCCTTCAAGCAAGTCCATCAAATGATTTCAACGGTGGTTTCTGAAGTGGATGAAAAATTGCATCCTGTAGAAATTATACGAAGCACATTTCCCATGGGAAGTATGACTGGAGCCCCCAAGGTATCTGCAATGAACATCATAGAAAACCTTGAAGAAACCAAACGAGGCCTATATTCTGGTGCTGTGGGTTATTTTACCCCTGAGCATGATTTTGATTTTAATGTTGTCATTCGAAGTATTTTATACAATCAAGAAACAAAATACGTTTCCTACACTGTTGGTGGTGCCATTACTGCAAAATCAATCCCAGAGAAGGAATATGAAGAATGCTTATTAAAGGCAAAAGCGATGCAATATGTGTTAATGAATGCGAGAGTGTCTTTGCTTCAGACTATAGAATGATTTTCACAGCAATCGAACCTCGGCAGCAATCTATTTTTTATATTTGCAGCTATGATTCAGCACTTGGAAGAAAAATTCAAAAACACCTTAGCGCATTTAGACGAAAGATCAAATGAACAAAATATGTTCAATCAATTTTTAGCGCTGTATCCTGCAGATTGGAAGTTACTAAAAGTTACTTTTTCAAAATTCAATAGAAGCAAGCAATTTGGCAAAACAATTCCATTACCAAGGCCAGAACAGCAATTGAGAAAAGAGCTTCGCTCTTGGTTAAAATCGCAAGTTTTAAAGTAGTACTTTTGAAATGAAATGCAGCACAAACTAGAACAACATATTTCCACTAATTTTCCTTTCTTACAGGAAAAAAAATTATTAATTGCCATTTCTGGCGGTGTAGATTCTGTGGTCTTAACACAATTATTCTTTGATTTGAAGTTTGATATTTCATTAGCACACTGCAATTTTAAATTGCGTGATCAAGAAAGTGAATTGGATGCTTTGTTTGTTAAAGACCTTGCAAAAAAGCGGAGAATTACTTATTTTTCAAAGTCATTTGACACCAAAAAATATGCAAAAGAGCACAAACAATCTACACAAATTGCAGCAAGAAATCTTCGCTATGAGTGGTTTCAAGAGTTGTGCAATCAAAATAAGTTTGATTATATTTTAACAGCACATCATGCAGATGATAGCCTAGAAACTTTTTTAATAAACCTTACTCGAGGCTCGGGATTGGATGGTTTTACGGGCATCCCAAAAGTGCATAAAAACATCGTGCGTCCCCTGTTGATTTTTTCTAGAGATGAGATTCTCCATTTTGCCATGGAAAATAGAATTGTTTGGAGAGAAGATCAAAGCAACACATCCTTAAAATATACTCGAAATAAAATAAGGCACCAAGTTGTTCCTATACTCAAAGAAATCAATCCAAGTCTTTTAAACAGCTTTTCAAAAACCATTGAAAACCTTCAAGGAACGCAGCAAATTCTTGCAGATCAAATACAGGAAATACAATCAAAAATATGTCGCCCTTTTGGGACAAAATCGGAAGAATCTTTTGAATTAAATATTCAAGAAATTACGAAATTATCAAATCCAAAAGCGTATTTATTTCCTCTTTTGAAACCTTATCATTTCACAGAATTTAATGATATTGTAGATTTATTGAAGGCCCAATCTGGAAAAAAAATAGTTTCTAAAACACACCAACTATTAAAAAATAGAACTTCTTTGCTGCTTACAAAAATTGACCAGAAGCCAACACAACAGATCTATCATCTAGAAGAAAATACAACAGCGATTTCGCAACCCATTTCTTTGCATTTAAAAAAAGATTTCGAAAGAATCGAAAAAGATAAAAACACAATCCACGTTTCAAAAGAAAAATTGACTTTCCCATTGATCATCCGAAAGTGGAAAAATGGAGATTCTTTTTATCCTACTGGAATGAAGGGATGCAAAAAATTAAGCAAATACTTTAAAGACGAAAAATATTCCCTGCTTGAAAAGAAAGAAGCATGGTTGCTTTGCAACAATAATCAGGAAATAATTTGGATTATTGGAAAGCGTCAAGACAATCGTTTTTTGGCGACAACAGCGGGTAAAACCACAATTCAAATTAGCCTAAATATCGAATAAAAAAATTGTACTTTTAAAAAAAAAGAAAACATGAAGCACTTATTATTTATATTAATTTTCTTTCTTTCTGCGTCTGCAAATGCGCAAACCGAAGCCAATCCTGTTGTTTGGGAAACATCTGTAGAAAAAATATCTGACACCGAATATGATCTAACCTTTACCGGAAGTATCTTAGAAAATTGGTATGTATATTCTCAATACAATCCAGAAGATGCATCTTTACCAATGGAAATTACCATCCCGGAAGGACAAACAGGATTTCAACTGATTGGAAAGGCTAGCGAAGGGAAAACATATAAAAAGTATTCTGAAACCTGGGGAAAAGATGAAATTATTTTTAAAAAGAGTGCAGTTGTAACCCAAAGAATTCAACTTACAGACAAAGAAATTACACAAGTAACATTAAATTTGTTTGGACAAGTTTGTAAAACTTCCTGTATCCAGTTTGAAGACAACTATCGCTTTTCTTTAAATGGTTCCACCCTAAAAAAAAGAGAGGTTGTTCTCGATGAAAAAAGCAAATTACGCTCCAATAAATTAAAGTTAGATTTAAAAAATACCACCTTCTTAAAAGAGACAACCAACGATGCCGAAGATAGTAGTTGGTTCAATATTTTCTTACTTGGTTTCGCAGGAGGCCTATTAGCTCTGCTAACACCTTGTGTTTTTCCAATGATACCATTAACGGTTTCCTTTTTCACAAAGCAGTCACAATCAAAAAGCAAAGGAATTGCAAATGCTATTTTATACGGTCTTTTTATCGTGGTAACCTATGTACTATTAAGTGTTCCATTTCATTTAATTGACGGCTTAGACCCCAATGTTTTGAACACAATTTCAACAAATATCTGGCTCAATATTTTCTTTTTTGTGGTCTTGGTTTTTTTCGCTGGATCCTTCTTTGGGTATTATGAAATTACCCTACCAAGTTCTTGGGGAAATAAGATGGACACAGCATCCAATACAGGAGGAATTTCTGGAATCTTTTTTATGGCCTTAACCTTAGCCATCATTTCTTTTTCGTGTACAGGCCCTATTTTAGGATCTTTATTGGCAGGATCGATTACGGCAACCGGAGAAACTGCAAACCAACTGACCGCAGGAATGAGTGGTTTTGGCGTAGCTTTGGCCTTCCCTTTTGCCTTGTTTGCACTCTTTCCAAGTTGGCTAAACTCATTGCCAAAATCGGGCGGTTGGTTGAATACGACTAAAGTTATTTTAGGGTTTTTAGAATTGGCTTTTGCCTTTAAATTCTTATCAAATTCCGATTTAGTAGGACACTGGGGAATTTTTAAAAGAGAACTCTTTATAGGTATCTGGATCCTCATCTTTACAGGACTCACATTGTACCTGTTTGCAAAAATAAAATTCCCGCACGATTCACCTGTTCGAAAACTTTCATTTTCACGTATTTCATTTGGAATATTAATGGGAGCATTTGTTGTCTATCTTATTCCTGGGCTATTCAAAACACCGGCGTGGGAACTAAACCTATTAAGTGGTTTTCCACCGCCACAATTCTATAGTATCTACGAACAAGAATCAGATTGTCCCCTGGGGCTCGATTGCTACAAAGATTTTGAAGAAGGTCTGGCAGCCGCAAAAAAAGCTAACAAACCCATTTTGTTGGACTTTACGGGCTGGGCCTGTGTTAACTGTCGAAAAATGGAAGAAAACGTTTGGAGTAAAAATAATATTTACACCCTACTAAAAAAGAATACATTCTTATTTCTTTGTATGTCGATGACTATGAAAAAGAGCTCCCAGAAGAAGAACAATTTACCTACTTAAAAGCCAATGGGAATGCAAAAAAAATTAAAACATACGGAGACAAATGGTCTACATTTCAGATTGTGAATTTTAAAAATGCATCACAACCGTATTACATCTTAATGAATGCCAATTTAGAAATCTTAAACACGCCACAACAATATACCGATGAAGATACTTATTTTGATTGGTTGCAAAAGGGAATTCGTAATTTCAAAAAATAATGTATATTGTACTGTAATTAGATGAAAAACATGAAGTTGTCTTATTTTTTATGAAAACAAAAACCTTACTTTTTCTAATATCACTAGGTGGCAGTATTGCAAGCTATGCGCAACAAGAAAGCAACATACTTCAAAAAATACCACAAAGTGTGTATACATTTAACCCTTCCTATAATGATGATTTACACAGTGCTGTTTCTTTGAAAAAAAAGCTGGGTTTTTTATCCTTTGAGTTTTTTCAAGTTTACCTGCCCGATTTGGATTTTAATAGTGTAGGCGGATTTTTTGGAGGTTTTGGTGGAAATAGAAGAAGTGTTTTTGAATTTAAAGGAATGAAGAAGAAACCTGAGATCTATAAACTAGACGATCTAGTGCGCTATCAAAACAATAAATTGGCCCGAGAAATTAATTACAGAAACGACCCTTCCCAATGGAATCTTCATCGAAAAGAGAATAGAATTCAACCTTATTTTTTACAAAAAGACACACAACATTTAGACAGTAAAACCAACAAATCGTTAAAAAAATTATAGGCGAATTTTGGGACTATTGCCAATTTTAAGTTCCTTTAAAAATAGCATTAGTGCGATTTTTTTAGTGATTTTTATTCATCCTAAATTTCGATTTTCTCTAAAATCAACTTAAATTTCTATCATTTCTTCAAATAATCGTCCGATTATTAGCAAAAAAACACGCCCTATAATTTCCATTTTTTGTAATTTCCAAACTTAAAATTCATCAAAATGTCTACACTTCCAAAATTAGCGCGCTTCAACGAAAACGTGTTGTCTAGATACCAAATTTACAACAGTATTTTCATGACACTTCCTTTTGATACCATTAGCAATACGGGTGTTTTATTGCCTTTATTCCATGCGGTTTGTGAAAAAGGATTTGCAGCTGGAAAACATCCAACAGAAATTGTAGAAACCTTCTTTGAAAAGTACCAAGAGAACCCCTCCGAGAGCCAGAAAAAAGACTTGTTGTTTCAATTTATTCAATACATCGAACGTCAGGTGGTACTGTTTGACGCCATTGAAGATGCTTCCTTTCCAATTGTGAACAACATGGATGGTATTGGAACCCTCCGAAATTCAAAAGAAATTGCGTTTTCCAAAGACAAGAAAGAAGCCCTCCAAAAACATTTAGAAGATTTTAAAGTACGGATTGTTTTAACGGCGCATCCAACACAATTTTATCCAGGAGAAGTATTGGGTATTATCACAGATCTTGACCATGCCATACAGAATAACGACTTGTTGTTAATTAAAAACCTGTTGTCGCAATTAGGAAAAACACCTTTCTTTAAAAAACAAAAACCAACACCATACGATGAGGCAGTAAGCCTTATTTGGTATTTAGAAAATGTTTTTTATCACTCCGTTAGTAAGATTCACAACTACATTGAAACAAATATTTTTGATGGTAAAAAAGTGGACAATCAGATTATTGATCTTGGTTTTTGGCCAGGAGGTGATCGCGATGGGAATCCTTTTGTAACTACTCAAATAACCTTAGATGTTGCAGAACGATTGCGGCAATCTATCCTAAGAAACTATTACAGAGATATCAAACGTTTAAAAAGGCGTTTTACTTTCAGTGGCGTACAAGAAATCTTAGTACGTCTCGAAAAAAGACTCTACAAACACGTAGTTCGTAGTTATGCCAACGTAAACTTTTCTCAAAAAATACTTTTAGACGAATTAGAAACTGCCAAAGAAATTGTCATCAACAAGCATCAATCCTTGTTTCTTGACGAACTTAACGATGTAATTAATAAAATCCGCATTTTTGGTTTTCACTTTGCAACGCTCGATATTCGACAAGACAGTCGCGTGCATCACAGTGCTTTTACCCAGCTAGTTAAAGATCTTTTGGCGAGTGGAGACACCACATTCCCAGAAGATTACTTCAGCTTTTCAGAAAAAGAACAGCTTGCATTTTTAGCCACCGTCAAAGGAAAAATAGATCCAACTATTTTAACCGATGAAATGTCGGTAAAAACCATTGAATCGATGTATGCGATTAAAACCATCCAAGCTAGAAATGGCGAACGAGGTGCCAACCGATACATCATAAGCAATAATCAAACCGCTTTGCATGTCATGCAAGCCTTTGCGATGCTTAATTTGTGTGATTTTGAAGAGCGTCTCCCCGTAGATGTCATACCACTTTTTGAGACCGTAGATGATTTACAGAATGCAGAGGAAGTTATGCGTACGATTTACTCAAACCAGACTTACAGAGCACATTTAACAACACGCAATAACAAACAAACCATCATGTTAGGTTTTTCTGACGGAACAAAAGATGGTGGTTATTTGATGGCAAACTGGGGAATCTTTAAAGCAAAAGAAGCCCTTACCAAAATCTCACGGGAATTTGGAATTGAAGTTATTTTCTTTGATGGTCGTGGAGGCCCCCCTGCACGAGGTGGTGGAAAAACACACCAGTTCTATGCATCTTTAGGCCCTACTATTGAAGATAAAGAAATTCAATTAACCATTCAAGGACAAACCATAAGTTCCAATTTTGGAACCTTAAACTCATCACAATACAACCTCGAACAATTATTGAGTTCTGGAATTAAAAATGAGGTGTTTACCAAAGATCAATTGAACGATGCGCACAGAAGCATCATCGATGATTTAGCAACTACGAGCTATCAAGCCTATGTAGACTTTAAAAATCATCCACAATTTTTACCCTATCTCGAAGAGATGAGTACCTTAAAATACTATGCGAAAACAAATATCGGTAGCCGACCTAGCAAGCGATCTTCTTCAGCAAGCTTAGATTTCTCAGCGCTTAGAGCCATCCCTTTTGTAGGAAGTTGGAGCCAGTTGAAACAAAACGTCCCTGGTTTTTTTGGGGTTGGAACCGCATTGAAAAAATACGAGGATGCCAATCGTTTTGATGAAGTAGTCGCATTTTACAATGCCTCCGATTTCTTTAAAACTTTGCTTGAAAACAGCATGATGAGTTTGACAAAGTCCTTTTTCGGATTGACCGCCTATATGGCAGAAGATCCGGTATATGGCGACTTCTGGAAACTGATTTATGAAGAGTACAATACAACAAAACGATTGTTATTAAAACTCTCTGGACAAACCCAATTGATGGAGAATTTCCCAGAAGGGAAAGCTTCTATAGCCGTGAGAGAAAACATCGTATTGCCATTATTGACCATTCAGCAATATGCCTTAAAGAGGATTCAAGAACTACAAAAAGAAACAGGAAATACCGAAGAACTTGCTGTTTTTGAAAAAATGGTTACCCGATCTTTATTTGGAAACATCAATGCAAGTAGAAATTCTGCATAAGATTTTACATTGCCAAAGGTATAACAAAAGCCCCTATAAGTGAACAACTTACAGGGGCTTTCTCTTTGCCATTATCAAAGAAAGAAGCCCGAAATTGGTAAAATCTTTCTATTAAAAAAAACCACTTATTCCCAAATAACCCCACTTATTCCCAAATAATGCCCACTTATTTATTTGCGTGAAAAAAAGCGACTACTTTGAGTTACATTTATAACATCATTAAACGTAAAATTATAAATAACAATAATAAATGATTAAAATTTTCTGTTTTGTTGAATTTCAAATTACAAAAAATAATGATAATCAAAGTAGCTAAAATAACGGCCTTATTCTTAATGATTTTAATGGCCATCGTGTCGGGATATTCATTAAGTGGAGTCGATTTGGGAAATGAAAATATGGATACGAATACTTTTAATGAACTCAGAAAGCCCAGCATGTATGTGTCCTTAACAATTTTTTATATGGTGTATTATTTTAGAATGCTTCATAAAGAAAAAAAGAGCAACCGCTCTAAAAAAAAGGTAATATCCAACTCATAATTTTGAGTGTTGCTCCCTTTTTTTCAAGAATTTGCTATTTCAAAATAGCCTTTATAATTTTCAAATGATGTTGTGTATGCACCATCAAAAAACGCAATGCCCTCTTTTTATTAACATTGCCAAAGAGTGGGTGCTTAAAAAAAGCATGTGCATCTAGCTTTTCAATTCCAGCTACCTGTGTTTTTGCGAGTGTCAATTGTGCTAAAAGACTCTCTTTTGAGATTGTTTCTGGAGAGGCCAGGTATTTAGGTACTTTTGCTTTTCCTCTTGGAATAAAATTTATTCGCAGGAGTATCTTTCCCAAGAGACTGAAATTATTTACATACCTTTTTGGGTCTGATGCTTCCAAGACAGATACAACCCCATTGAATACTTTCAAGCTATGGTCCAACTGCCAAACAACACTTGCTTTAGAAATTTTTAGATTTCGCTGTTCTAAATAGGGGAGGTAACGCTCCAAGTCTTTTAAGCAATTCTCTAAAGCAATAATCTTTCGTGGTGGCATAAGGGATTTAAATTTTTAGAAAGATAGTACTAATTGTGCTCTTATTTAAAGGAATTGTTTCTTAGCTAGCAAAACAAAAAACCCTTACAAAGAATTGTAAGGGTTTTCGAGTCGTTGGAAATTCTTGTGACAAGCATTCCAAAAATTAAATTTCTAGTATCTATAATGTGCTGGCTTAAAAGGTCCGGCTTGGGTAACACCAATATAATCCGCTTGATCTTGGCGCAACTCTGTTAGCTCAACACCAATTTTTTTCAAGTGCAAAAGGGCTACTTTTTCATCCAAATGTTTTGGCAACATATATACTTCATTGTTATAGGCTTTGGCGTTGTTCCAAAGTTCTATTTGTGCCAAGGTTTGGTTGGTAAATGAATTGGACATTACAAAACTAGGGTGTCCCGTTGCACAACCTAAATTCACCAAACGTCCTTCAGCTAATAAAATAATATCGTTGCCGTTTATATTGTACTTGTCAACTTGAGGTTTTATTTCTACTTTCTCACTGTTGTTGTTCAAATAAGCAACATCTATTTCATTGTCAAAATGACCAATATTGGCCACAATCACCTTGTCTTTCATGGCTTCAAAATGCTCTCCGCGAACAATGTCTTTGTTTCCAGTGGTGGTAATTATAATGTCAGAATTTCCAACAACGGTTTCCAATCGCTTTACTTCAAATCCATCCATGGCCGCTTGTAGGGCACAAATAGGATCAATTTCTGTAACAGTAACAATAGAACCAGCACCTTTAAAAGAGGCTGCAGTACCTTTACCTACATCACCATAGCCACATACGGTAACTCGTTTTCCAGCCAACATAATATCAGTAGCTCTTCGAATAGCATCAACCGCAGATTCTTTACAACCGTATTTGTTGTCAAATTTCGATTTAGTTACAGAGTCATTGATGTTAATGGCTGGCATTGGCAAGGTTCCGTTTTTAACGCGTTCGTATAACCTGTGCACTCCCGTAGTTGTTTCTTCAGACAACCCATTGATCCCTTCCGCCAATTCTGGATAACGATCCAATACCATGTTGGTTAAATCGCCACCATCATCTAAAATCATGTTCAATGGTTTTTTGTCTTCACCAAAAAATAACGTTTGTTCAATACACCAATCAAATTCTTCTTCGTTCATCCCTTTCCAAGCATAAACAGACGTTCCTGTCGCAGCAATCGCAGCAGCAGCTTGATCTTGTGTCGAAAAAATATTACAAGAACTCCAAGTAACTTCCGCGCCCAAAGCTTGTAGGGTTTCAATTAAAATTGCCGTTTGAATGGTCATGTGCAAACAACCTGCAATTCTTGCCCCTTTTAAAGGCTGGGAATCGCGATATTCTTCTCTTAAACTCATTAATCCTGGCATTTCTGCTTCTGCCAAATCCATTTCTTTTCTTCCCCAATCTGCTAAAGAAATATCCTTAACTTTGAACGGAACGTACGCTGTAGTTGCACTCATATTTTTGTATCTTTATGTTCTAAATTTTCAAGATGCAAAGTTACAACATCCATTTTAAAAAATATGCCTCTTTATAAAATAGTATCCGTAAATAAAACCACTAAAGTCCTGATTTGGAAGATTGAAGAATCAATTTCAGAATTAAAGAAAGGAATTTCTTTGTCAGAAAATAGTGCAACGCGCTTGCAATCAATGAAATCGGAATTGCATCAAAAGGGATTTTTAAGCATTCGCCATTTATTGAAGGAAATTGGATTTTCTGATTTTGATCTTATTTATGATCCATTTGGCAAACCCCATCTAAAAAATGGGCCCTTTATTTCCATCACCCACTCATTTACATTTACTGGAATTATTCTCTCTGAAAACCAACCTGTTGGAATAGATATTGAAAAACAACGTGAGAAAATTTTAAAAATCGCTCATAAATTTACTCCCTTAGAAGAATACAAGACCATTGCAAATGCAGCCGCCTTAATTCGAAAGCTCACTATTGTTTGGGGAGCCAAAGAAAGTTTGTACAAGATATACGGAAAGAAAAAACTTTTATTCTTGCATCACCTACCCATCGCAGATTTTAAATTTGAAGATAAAAAAACAACAGGAGCAATTCGTTACCATGGAACTTCTAAAACCTACCAAATTGAATTTTTAGAATTTGAAGACTTTACCTGCGTATTCGCTTATTAAAAAAACCCCACAAAAACAGCCCTTTCATCACCAACCTATCACCCAGCGAATCGCTTTAAAAAAGAACCTAAAGTTCCACAAGAACTTCTTACTTTTGCTTTACAAAAATCTGTTTAAAAACAACCATGTCAGAAATTTTTGACTTCTTTTTCGCACAATACAAAACCTACTCAACAACAGAGACTGCTTTGGAAATTATTGCCGTGGTCTTTGGATTCTTATCGGTGTGGTATTCAAAGAAAAACAACATCTTGGTATTCCCCACTGGAATGATTAGCACCGCTATCTTCGTATACCTTTTGGTTCAATGGGAGCTTTTGGGCGATATGATGATTAACGGTTACTACTTTATCATGAGTGTATATGGTTGGTATTTATGGACCCGAAAAGTAGACAATATTCCTATTACAAAAATTTCAAAAACCACTTTCAAAGAGCAAAAAATTGCCCTCGCTATATTTATTGCCACCCTACTCTTTGTATACATGGTTTACACCGCTTTTAATAAGTGGACGCACTGGATTGCCTATGTAGATACCATAACCACGGCCATTTTCTTTGTAGGAATGTGGTTAATGGCCAAGCGGAAAATCGAAAATTGGCTCTTTTGGATTGTGGGCGACATCATTTCAGTACCCTTGTACTTTTACAAAGGATTTACATTTACAAGTTTTCAATATTTAGGATTCACATTTATTGCCATTTTTGGCTATTACGCATGGAAAAAGAACTTAAACAAGACCCTATCAACTTAGTAAAAGTTGTTTTATTTGGCCCAGAATCTACCGGAAAAACAACACTTTCCAAACAACTGGCACGCCATTACAATACCGTTTGGACCCCCGAATTTGCAAGAGAGTACTTGCAGAAAAAATGGAACAATGAACGAAAAACTTGTGAGGTTTCAGACTTAGTTCCCATAGCAATTGGACAAATGCGTTTGGAAAACAGGTTGGCCAAAAGAGCCGACAAACTGCTTATTTGCGATACTGATTTGCTAGAAACAAAAGTATATTCAGAAGAGTATTATGGCGGCTTTGTAGACGAAAAACTCAACAGCGCCTCTGAAGAAAACCAGTATGATTTGTACCTACTCACCTATATAGATACGCCTTGGGAAGAAGATGATTTAAGAGACCGACCAGGAAGACGTTTGGAGATGTTTACCGCTTTTGAAAATGCTTTAAAAAAGAATAAAAAAAATTATATTTTATTAAAAGGAGATAAAGAAACACGCTTAAAAGCAGCAACAGCAGCTATTGATAACATTATCCGTCAAAAAGAACACTTGTTCTCTTTTTCTGAGTCCTTAACAGCAAAGGAACAAAAAGTAGCCGCCAAAAAATAAAATTCAACACCCTTTTCCTAAGAGGCTTTTAAAATTAGTGCACGTTTGCTCGGCTTAAAAATTGCAGGTACATGAACAAAGAAAACATCTTAAAAGAAGTCCATTTTAAAGCAAGTCGAAGCTCAGGCGCAGGAGGGCAGCATGTAAACAAAGTCTCTTCTCGGGTCGAGTTATATTTTGATCTAGAGCATTCAACTGCATTGTCTGAAAATGAAAAACAGCTTTTAAAGCAAAAAGTAGCCTCAAAACTCACCAAAGAAAATTGCCTTATTATCTCCTGTGAAACAACAAGATCGCAACACAGAAACAAAGAAATTGCCCTTCAAAAATTCTTGAAATTAATTGCAGATAATCTGATTCGTCCCAAAAAAAGAAGACCTACCAAACCAAGCAGGGCATCGGTACGAAAACGTTCTGAAACCAAACAAAGAAACGCCGTAAAAAAAGCATTACGAAAAAAACCTACCCTCGATTAAAAAAAACCCTTTTTTAGTTTCTCATTACAAAAAAGCAACTTAATTTTGCCATGTTCTCATAAAGGGGTGCTTTAATCGGCTGAGATCATACCCATTGAACCTAGAACAGGTAATGCTGTTTAGGAACCGTAAATTCGAAACAGACCTG
>Ga0213863_10000176_pt1 | contig 49896 bp, 70 predicted proteins | sample PICome_8_FD_160128 | JGI IMG/M metagenome (GOLD analysis project Ga0213863, IMG submission 160128) | Coastal seawater microbial communities near Pivers Island, North Carolina, United States - PICO497 | ecosystem: Environmental > Aquatic > Marine > Coastal | place: USA: North Carolina...
CATATAAGTTCTCTATGTATATTGATTGTCTTGTATTCATGCTCATATCAATCCCTCCTGTGTAAGTAATAAGCTGTAGTAAATCCTACAATTAAATATAATAATATCCATAATGTCATATTGTCAAACATTTTTTTTCAACCTCCTTATCTGCACATTCTGTGGCTGTTGTTTCATAATATCTTCTTGACATCTAACAGTCACCCACTCTCTTTTAAACTCGTGCTTGTTTCTAACCTTTGCAAAAAAGCTAAAGGTTATAGTCTTGTATTCGTAAAAGTCCTTGTGAAGTTTCATCTATCCTCCTCATCATCTCTTTCTCTTAATTCTTTTTGTTCTTTCATGTGCCACATTATTTCAATTAATAAATCATCAAAATCGTCTACACTATGTCTGTCTAATAATTCAATTATCATTACATCATTTAATGTTGTCATTGCCATGTTATCTCCACTCATTACTACGTGGCATATCATCTGTAGTTCCACCTAGTTTCTCAATCAATTCGTATAGTCCTACTATAACTCCATGATGTTCACTTTCAGTATGGCTATCATTTACCCACCCATCATCTGCAATAATTTCTCTTGCAACGTCTTTTATTTTTTCAATTGTTATCATGTTATCTCCTCTATAAGTTCATCTATTTTCCATTCATCTATTTTCCATTCATCTATTAATTCATCTTCAAAAATACATCTTAGTTCATGTTGTTTTTCAAACTTAGATAATTTTTTATTGTTGATAATATTATTACAAGCCTTTTCAAACTCTAATGCTTCTGCTTCTGCTTGTTTTCTTTCTGCTCTTGTATATTCATTTTCAATTATCATCTATCTATCCTCCTTGTTATCTTGTCTCATATAAATTACCTCTACCATTTACACCATAGCCCTCTCTATCCATTTCTGAATCTTGAAAAGTATCTAAGTGTTTCATCATTCCTAAAACTTTAACAGCTCTATCACTCCTACCATTCCATTGAGTAATAACTCCATTATCGTTTAAAGTCTCTACAAGTTCTGAAGTATTACCTTTATGATACAAGTGAACCATTCCCCATATCTTATAGGTATCTTCTCCTTGCTCATGGTAAAATACAGCGTTGTCTTTATCTTCAGGGACATTACCCCATGAACAACTACCACAACACCATATGCCCTCTTTACTTGGCGTTCCTGTATACCAACCTTTAGATTCTAAATCTTTAAAGGTTTTTCTTACAGCTTGTCTAGTTTCTTTTACATACTCTAACATTATCTATTTACCCTCCCTTATAAACATATGTTCTGATAATACATTCACACTCACATAATTGTCTTTGTGTATCTTGTGCTTGTTCTTTTCTTTTTCTCTTTGTTCAACATTCATCTTTGAAAAAGCATTACCATTAATATAAATATCTTTTATCATTTCTAATCTTTTATTGTCTTTAAAGATTACAAAGTTCGTTAGTTTATTTGTTTCTTCTTTCATATCTTGTAGCCCTCCGACTAATTAAATTTACAAATCTATAATTACATAAAATCAATACAGATTGCAACCAATCGTATATAAATTTTATATACTTTATTTCTTGCAAAGTCTTTTAAAATAGTGTAATGAATTTTTAATTACTACATCTTGATTTCAAAGTCAATAGAAATTTTAAAAGTTTTAAAAGTTTTTAAAGTATTTTACTGTATGAATATACAGCATCTTAAATGCTCTCTATTGTATTTTCTCATGGTGGTTAAGGTCTCACTATCAACCAACCAATCAAGAGCTTAGAGAGGCTTAGAATCTACTACTATCACTAGAATTTATAATACATTATAGATATAAATAATGCTTATGATAGTTAGTACTCACTAACATAACACTAAATTACAGACAAAAAAAACCCCCAATAAAGGGGGTAAAACTTTTGAAGTTTTTACGGAGTATTAGTTCATAGTAGACCAATAGCCATTTAGATAACATCTTGTATCTATATCAACAACTAATATATCCTCTATCTCCTCTTGATTAAACCTTTCATGTAGAAAGGCTATGCCATCGTCAAAAGTTTTAAAAGTTTTATTAGGGAACATTCTGTTATATGCCCAATCAATTATTTTATATTCCATGTTATGCCACCTCGTTAATTTCAAAAGAAAGAATAACATTAGCCATGAATGACCAATAATTTTCGCACACTCTATCTTGTAAGGCTTCGCTAGGGTTTTCATCTATTGAACCCATACTAACAGCTAGTTCTATTATATCGTTGTATGTGTAAGGTATATTAATAGCTAAACCACTTAGCCAATCAGACATGGCTTTTTGTTTACCTACCCTATCAATTTGAAAGCCATACTCATTATAAAATCTATCAAATATATAATTTATCTTTTCATCATCTGATAAATCTTTATTAATTAAATCATATTCATTTGATATACATTCTAATATATATGTTTTGTAGTTCTTTTTATATTCTGTGTGATGTAGTTTCATAATTTTATTTACTCCTTTGTAAATGTTGTTTCTAAAATATAAAGCCGGTAAATACTAAAGTATTGCCATCTTTTAAAGTTTCGTTATTCATATCGTGCCACTTAGTAGCCCAATACTTGCCCGTGCTTCTGTCATAGTCTCCCTTTACTAACACATTATTATTGTTAGCTGTTGGTTTAAGCTTAAAGACTTCGTCATTGTCTAAGTCTTTTAATGCTTTAACTATCATTACATCTTCGCAAGGCTCGTTATCCTCGTCACCTTTAAAGAAGTAGTCTATTTTATCGTTTATTTTATAAGTCATTATTTAGCCCCCTCTATTTCGTTGATTCTATCTAGTATTACTTTTGCATTACCTTTCTCACTAGCTAAGTACATTAAACGTTCTTCTATCTTGTAAAGTCTTTTAAAGTTAGAACAGTCACAATTACAGATTGCACTAGCTACCTTGTCCCAATCATTAGCCCTTAATCCTTCAGCTATTTTTAATGCCCTTGTATTTGCTAACCCTCTATCTATTAAAGACAATGCAAAATAATCTGTTTCATCATTTGTTATTGGTGTGTGTTTAAATGTTTTCATAATAATATTTCCTTTTGTTATGCACTGTAAAGTGTACTTGACATCTTGATAAGTGCTTGTTTTCGTTTTCATGCCCTATTATAAGCACACCAGGAACACAAAACGCAACACTTTTTTAAATGCTGTAAGAATGCACGTTTCAGAGGTGGTAGTGGGGAAAAATTGTTCAATGATATTTGATGAGACTAAATCTCAGCTTCAGACTTTTTTAAATTTGTCAAGTTTTGTGACAAAAGTAATTAAAGCTTGAAAAGTGTATGAAGCTTTAAAAGTCTTTCAAAGTAATTTAAAAATAACTATTACTTTTAAAATGTTTATCTCTTGATTCATAAACTAGACAAATGTTCACAACTTTAAAAGTTTTAAAAGACTTTAAAAGGGGACGTTTGACACTTTAAAAGACTTTAAAAGTTATACACAAGTTATCCACAGGCACTTTAAAAACTTTACAAGTTGTTGATATCCTGTGGATAAGTCTTGACACGCTTTTAAAGTAGGGGGGGCAGGAGCTACAGGGGGGGTGGGGTGGTATATATATAAATCTTATACATTTCTAACCAATATCGATATAAACCAGTTGGGCTTTATAAAGCTTTAAAACTTCTAAAACTTCATAAGCTTTTATACATAAAAAAACCCATAGTTCTTGTTAAATATTTTATAACAAGCTATGGGGATTATAAAGAATATTTGATAAATATTTGTTAGGTTTAGGTGGGGCTTGGGTTGCCTATATTATGTATTTAAACCGGGGGACGTTTTCAACTTTATTATACACTTACTTTTCAATTTTGTCAAGTCTTTTTTGCAAATACTTTAAAAATGTGTAAAGTACTTGACAAACTTGTAAAGATAGTATATAATAATACCATGAGCTACCTACCAGAAAAGAAACGTAATCTTACTGAGAAACAAGAAGCATTCTTGAATCACTTAGTAGATACTGGTGGGGATTTCAAAAAGTCAGCCGAACTTGCAGGGTATTCAGGCAATCACTATCAAATATTAAAAGCACTTAAAAACGAAGTAGTTGATTTAGCCAGTGACGTACTTGCAAGGGAAGCCCCTACTGCAGCATTCAAGCTTATAGAGGTTATGAAATCTGATAAGCCTGTTCCTCAAGCTAACAACAAGCTACAAGCTGCACAGACGATACTAGATAGGGCTGGTGTTGTTAAGACGGATAAGCTAGATGTTAATCATAATGTTAGTGGTGGTATCTTTATACTACCAGAGAAACATACGATTGATATAGAAGCAGAGGACGCTAACTATGAGGTAGTCAATAATGACTAAGCTTTGGATAACTGAACACGTTAATGAAGATGGAGCTGCAATAGGTCCATATATCAAAGCAGAAACAGTAGCCGAAGCAAATAGAATAGCTATCCAATATGGGTTATTAGTTCTTGGAGAAATACAAGAGCTAGAACACGAAGTAAAAATAAAAGAAAGAGTAGTCCACTAGGACTAAGGCGGTACACTAATGAGCATTACATACAGAGGAGAAACTTTTTCAGGTTATAACAAACCTAAACGTACTCCAAAACATCCAACTAAATCACACGTAGTTCTTGCAAAAGAAGGAGATACTATTAAAATGATTAGGTTTGGTGAACAAGGTGCAAAGACTGCAGGGAAACCTAAAGCAGGTGAATCAGCCAGAATGAAAGCAAAGAGAAAGTCTTTTAAAGCGAGACACGGTAAGAACATTGCCAAAGGCAAAATGTCTGCAGCCTACTGGGCTGATAAGGTTAAGTGGTAGAATAAAATGCCACAACTAGGTAGCAACGAGAAACCTGTCCTTATGTCTAGTAAAAAGAATAAGGGTAGACTTTACAAACCTTCAGACGGTGGTAAAGGTTCTGCACCTAGAGTTAATATACATTCTAAACAGTATAGAGACAACTGGGATTTAATTTTTAATAAAGGAGGTAAAGATGCCAACAAAAAAGAAAGCTAAATCAACCGTGAATAAAGCCGGTAATTATACAAAACCGACTATGCGTAAGAGACTTTTCGAGAAGATTAAAGCCGGTACTAAAGGTGGTAAAGCCGGACAATGGTCTGCTCGAAAAGCCCAGCTCCTTGCAAAAGAATACAAAGCCAAAGGGGGAGGCTATAAGTAATATGAAAAGGATTAAAGAATTTATGATTAAGATGATGAACGAACTAAACAAAATATATGCTAAACTATTTAAAAAATGTTTAACACCAGAGAAAAAGAATGTCACTAAAAGAAAGTCAAAGAAGTCTTAGAGCTTGGACAAAGCAAAAATGGCGTACCAAGAGTGGTAAGAAATCGTCAGAGACTGGGGAAAGGTATCTCCCAGAGAAGGCTATTAAGGCACTATCTTCTAAAGAATACGCAGAATCAACTAGAAAAAAACGAGAAGACACCAAAAAAGGAAAGCAACACAGTAAGCAACCAAAGAAAACTGCAAGAAAAACAAGAGCTTATAGAAAAGTAAAATGAAAGAAGGATACATAAGAAGAGCTACATCAACTATACCTTTTGGATATGAGATGGATGATGAGTCTAGTTCTTTTTTAAAACCTATTGAAACAGAATTAGAAGCTTTGCAGATTGCAGAAAACATGGTAGTCAACGAAGAGATATCACTTCAAGCTGCATGTGATTGGTTAGAATATAAAACAGACAGACGTATGTCTGCTCCGGGACTTAAAAAACACATAGATAAAAAATATGGATTACGAAGCGAAAGATTGGGAACTGAACCCTCATCTTTACTTGCAAGATAAAGACGGTAATTTTGTAAAGAACAAAGATGGTACGCCTCGTAAGAAAGGTGGTAGACCTCCTAAAGATGCACAAGATGCAGCACGTAGGACTATTACTCGTAAACAAAAGAACATTAGAAAACTTGAAGAAAAGCTAAACAACGCTAAGAAATCATTTAAGAAACAAAAAACAACACTTGAAAAGCTGGACAATACTAAAGAAGGTGTTGTTACAGAAAGTGATTTAGATACATTACCTAAAGCTGTAAAAGAAGTACTTGATAATCATCATGTATTCTTCCACGCTAACGAAGGTCCACAAACAGACTTCCTTGCTGCTGGTGAGAAAGATGTGTTATACGGTGGAGCTGCTGGTGGTGGTAAATCATATGCCATGATTGTTGACCCACTAAGATACGCACATAGAGCTGCACACAGAGCATTAATACTTAGAAGGTCTATGCCAGAACTAAGAGAGATGATTGATAAGTCTCGTGAACTATATCCACAAGCATTTCCCGGTGCTAAGTTCAGAGAAGTAGAAAAGCTTTGGAACTTTCCAAGCGGTGCAAAGGTTGAGTTTGGATTTTTGGAACGAGATGCAGACGTATACAGATATCAAGGACAAGCATATAGCTGGATAGGTTTTGATGAAATAACCCACCTACCTACAGAGTTTAGTTGGAACTATCTTGCTTCACGTCTTAGAACAACAGACAAAGAAATACAAACATACTTACGCTGTACTGCTAACCCCGGTGGTGTTGGTTCTAATTGGGTAAAGAAAAGATATATAGAACCAAACGAATCAAACAAATCATTCTTAGGTAAAGATGGATTAACACGTAAGTTTATTCCTGCTAAGTTAGCTGATAACCCATACCTTGCAGAAGACGGTATCTATGAGCAGATGCTTAAATCACTACCACCTATACAACGTAGACAACTACTTGAAGGTAACTGGGATGTAGCTGAAGGAGCTGCATTTGTAGAATTTAGTCCTGATAAACATATTATTACACCATTTGAACTGCCTGTACACTGGGAAAGAGTCAAAGCAGTTGACTACGGATATGCTGCAGAGTCCTGTTGTTTGTGGGGAATAATGGACATAAATGACAATACTTTAATAATTTATAGAGAATTATACAAAAAAGGCTTGACAGGAGAAGAATTAGGTGCTATAATAACAGATATGGAGACAGAAGACCCTTTTTCTGTGAATGGGGTTTTAGATACTGCAGCTTGGGCAAGAACAGGAACGACTGGTCCAACTGTAGGAGAAAGTTTAGTTAAGGCTGGTCATAAGTTAAGACGAGCTGATAAAAATAGAATACAAGGTAAGATACAAGTACACGAGTACTTAAAGGTTAGAGAGAATGGTAGACCTAAGTTACAGATATTTAATACATGTCCTAACTTAATAAGAGAATTACAGTCTATACCATTATCTAAAACTAACCCTGAAGACGTAGATACGAAAGCTTCAGACCACGCATATGATGCATTACGTTATATGATAATGAGTAGACCAAGAATGGAAAGCCCGTTAGAACGTATAAGAGGTTTAAAACGTGAAATGTATAGACCAGTTGATTCAACATTTGGATATTAAAAGTACATGGCAGAAGACAGAAATACATTTTTAAACGCTGATAGTATTTACGAAGAAGTTGAAGGAGAGTCTGGAGTTCAATTAACTTTAGAAGAAGACCAACAAAGAAATCTTATTGGTATTATCAAAGGACGTTATGCTCAAGCTGAAGACGCTAGACAAACTGATGAGACTCGTTGGTTAAAAGCATATGAGAACTATAGAGGTCTTTATGCTAAAAGTGTTAAGTTTAGAGAATCTGAAAAGTCTAGAGTCTTTGTAAAAGTTACTAAGACTAAAGTACTTGCAGCTTTTGGACAACTTGTTGATGTTATATTTGGTACAGGTAAGTTTCCAATAGGAATATCTGAAACTAAAATAGCAGAAGGTGAAACAAACTTTGCACATCTTGATACAGCTAGTCCTACACCCGGTTTAGAAACATCAGAAGCTGAAATACCAGATGATATTGGAAACAGAATAGATAGTCCTTATGATGTTGGTTACGAAGGTGATGGTAGAACTTTAAAACCCGGTGCAACTTTCTATAACGGTATCTTTGAAGATAGTCTTGAAGACCAAGCTGAAGAAGCTGGTATTCTTAAAGATGGTACAAGTCCTGACCCACAGGCAATAGAAGTATCTCCTGCACAAAAAGCTGCAAGAAGAATGGAAAAACTTATTCATGACCAGATTGAAGAATCAAATGGAAACTCAGAATTAAGAAATGCTCTTTTAGAATCTGCTCTGCTTGGTACAGGGATTGTAAAAGGACCATTTAACTATAATAAGAAACTTCACAAGTGGGACACAGATGAAGAAGGTAACAGAACTTATAACCCTTTAGAAGTTAGAGTACCTAGAATAGAGTTTGTAAGTTGTTGGGATTTTTATCCTGACCCTAACGCTACTAACATGGAAGAATGTGAATTTATTATTCACAGACATAAAATGAACAGAAGTCAATTAAGGCAGTTAAGAAATATGCCTTACTTTGATGAAGATGCAATACGTAGTGCAATACAGATGGGTGCTAACTACGTAGAGAAAGATTTTGAAAGCCAGTTAAAAGACGATGCTAGAAGTGATGAAGACATAAGTAGCAGTTTTGAAGTATTAGAATACTGGGGAATGATGGATGCAGAGTACGCAAGAGAAGTAGGAATCGACTTACCCGACACTGTTGATGACTTAGATGAAGTACAAGTAAACATATGGACATGTGGTACTTACTTGTTAAGGGCTGTACTAAATCCGTTCACTCCATACAGAATACCATATAACGCTTTTCCATACGAAAGAAATCCATATAACTTCTTTGGTATTGGTGTAGCAGAGAATATGGATGATAGTCAACAGATTATGAATGGTCATGCAAGAATGGCTATAGATAACTTAGCAATGTCTGGTTCTCTTGTATTTGATGTAGATGAGTCTGCTTTAGTTGGTGGACAATCAATGGAGATATATCCGGGTAAAGTCTTTAGAAGACAAGCTGGAATGCCGGGACAAGCTATACACGGTTTAAAGTTTCCTAATACATCACAAGAAAACTTAATGATGTTTGATAAGTTTAGACAACTTGCAGATGAACAAACAGGTATACCTAGTTATTCACACGGTCAAACAGGTGTTCAAAGTATGACAAGGACTGCGTCTGGTATGTCTATGTTGCTTGGAGCATCAAGTTTAAATATTAAAACAGTTATCAAAAACCTTGATGACTTTTTATTAAAGCCACTAGGGGAGTCTTACTTCCAGTGGAACATGCAATTCCTAGAAGATGAGTTGGATGTTAAAGGTGATTTAGAAGTTAAAGCTACTGGAACAAATAGCTTGATGCAGAAAGAAGTACGTTCTCAAAGATTGACAATGTTCTTACAAACTGCACAAAGTCCTGCTATTGCTCCGTTTGTTAAGATTTCTAAACTCGTTAGTGAACTTGCCTACAGCTTAGACTTAGACCCTGATGAAATACTCAATGACCCTGAAGAAGCTGCGATAATGGCACAAATAATAGGAATGCAGAATGCTGGACAAACAAATGGCGAGGAAGCTCAACCCGGTGGTCAACAGCCCCCAATGGGAGGACCTCAAGGAGTACCTCAACAACCTCAAGAACTTGGAGCTACAGGCACTGGCGGTGGCAACATCGGAACAGGAAATGTACCGGTTGCAGGGGAGAGTGAGTTCTCTGGTACGGTTGGAGCAACTGGACAAGCAGGTTAGAGAAGCAATTAACAGAAAAGAGGGAGAGTAATATGTTAGATTTATTAGATACAATTTTAAAAATAATAGGAGTAGTTCCTTGGATAGTTTCAATCTGTTCAATGTTAGCTGCTTTAACACCTACACCAGTTGATGATAACTTAATTGGTAAAGCTTACAAAATCATTGATTGGTTTGCTTTAAACATAGGAAAAGCAAAGGATAAATAATGAAAAGAAAAGGAATGTTAGACCAAGACAGATACGGAATGAAAGATGGTGGTCCGGGTATAGAAGCTCTTAGAAAAGAAGCACCAGAAGTTGTTGAACGTATGGGTTACGAAGAAGGTGGAGAAATAGATGACCAAATGTTAATGGTTATGACACCACCAATGGAATCTGAAATGGAATCTGATGATGACATGGAAGATAACTACACAAGATTTATAATGGAAGAAGCATTAAGCGAAGAAGAAGAAGATATGCTAACTTCCAAACTAGAACAAGATGAGGAACTATCTATGTTATTTGATAAGATAATAGATGTTGCTCAAGAATTTGCTGGGTCTGGTCCTGTTAATGGTCCGGGTTCAGGAGTCTCTGACAGTATACCCGCAAGGTTATCTGATGGAGAATTTGTCTTTACTGCAAAAGCTGTAGAAGAAATCGGAGAAGACGCTTTAATGTCTATGATGAAAGATGCTGAAGCTAAAGCAGATGAAAGACAAGGAATGAGAATTGGAGGCATAATGTCTACTGAAAACTCTGAGGTTGACCAATATGGAAGACCTTTAGACGCAGAAATTGCTGAAGAAGAGGTAAAGAAAAGCATGTTGTCTGTTAATCCTCGTTTCAAATAAACGATAAAGCTACCTGAATTAATTAATCAGCCCTTTATCATATTAATAACCGAAAGGCTACCTTTACAAACAAGCCCTCTAGTCGACATAGAGCTACCTTGTGAAACAAGCCCTGAGTAGGAGAATAGAAAATGACTAATACAGTCCAACAGGAAGAACAAGCGAATCCTTATAACGCAAAGAAAGATTACCACGTAGAAGATAAACCTTTTACCCCTGCTAATCAATTATATTTTGAAGAGCCTTCTGAAAAGAATAAACTCTTTGATAGTGATGACATTACTGAAGTTACATCTACAGATAATGTTAAAACAGAAAATCTGGATACTCCTTATAAGAAACCAGATTATAAAAAAAGATATGATGATTTAAAAAAGCATTACGATAGTAAGCTTAACGAGTTTAAATCTAGAGAACAAGAGTTAATTGAAGAGGCTACTAGTAATAGAACCGAATACAAAGCTCCTAAATCTCCAGAAGAACTAGAAGAGTTTAAAAATAACTATCCTGATGTTTACGAAGTCGTAGAAACCGTTGCTCATATGCAATCGGAGACTAAAGCAAAAGTTCTAGAAGAACGCCTTAGTAAACTCCAAGAACGTGAGAATCAGTTAGTACGACAGAGTGCAGAGAAAAGATTAATGGAAAGACATCCTGATTTTGAAGATATCAGAAATAGTGATGACTTTCATGGTTGGGCAAAAGAACAGCCTAAGTCTATCCAAGACTGGATATACTCAAACGCTGACGATGCTGACCTAGCTTCACGTGCATTAGATTTGTTTAAAAAGGATTTTGGAATTGAACCTACTAAGACTAAGTCATCTTCTAAACAGACTAGAAAATCTGCTGCTGATATGGTTTCTACTAAAACAAAAAGTATAGAACCTAATCAACAAAAGGTTTGGTCTGAAAAGGAGATTGCTGCAATGAGTGTTGCTGAATTTGATAAATTTGAAAAAGAGATATCAGATGCAATGCAAGAAGGCAGAATCGTAAAATAACTATTAAATAAAAAAGGAAAACCAAAATGGCACAATTTTTTGAAGAAGGGTCTAGCCCCGGATTATCAAACTTTGACAGAAGCGTTTCCGGTCAAACTAATGGTTTCTTCCTACCTTCCGTTTACTCTAAGAAAGTTCTTAACTTTTTCAGAAAGGCATCGGTAGTAGAAGCTATTACTAACACTGACTATGCAGGAGAAATTTCAGCATACGGAGACTCTGTTAAAATTATAAAAGAACCGACAATTGCTGTAAGCGATTATCTAAGAGGACAAGATACTAGTAACACATTATTAACTGACTCAGAAATTTCTCTAGTTGTTGATAGTGCTAAAGCATTTAAGTTCATTGTAGATGATATTGAAAGTAATATGTCACACGTAAACTTTAAAGAAGTTGCATCAAGTTCTGCTGCATACGCTTTAAAAGATGCATATGATGCTGCTGTTCTAGAAACTATGTTTACTGGATGTTCAGCTTCATCTCCTGACCATATTATTGGTTCAGACAGTGCAACTGCTGATGCTACTTTATCACACGCTACTAACTCTGTAGACCTATTAGGTTCAGACGGAACTGGTGTAGATGCAATTGACCTTATGGCAAGATTTGCTAAACTATTAGACGAACAAAGTGTACCTGAAGAAGGTAGATGGTTCGTAGCTCCTCCTTCATTCTATGAAGAATTAGCTAAAGCTGACTCTAAGTTAATGTCTGTTGACTTTAACGCTGGACAAGGCTCTATCAGAAATGGCTTAGTATCAAGTGGTAAACTAAGAGGATTTGACATGTACAAATCTAATAATGTTGCTGCTACATCTAACGCTACTGGTAAATGTATGGCTGGTCACATTTCATCAACTGCTACTGCTAATACTATTCTTTCAACTGAAGTGTTGAGAGACCCATCATCATTTGGTGATATAGTAAGAGGCTTACATGTCTATGGTGCGAAAGTACTTAGAGATGACGCTTTATGTAGTGCATTCTATGTAATTGACTAATTGTCAAAACTTGGGGGGTCTTAATTGACCCTCCACTTTTTAAATTAAAGGAGATAAAATATGTACGATAAAGATAAGAAAAAGAAAATGATGTATGGTGGTATGGCTAAAAAGAAAATGATGGGTGGTGGAAGAGTTATGTATAATAAAGGTGGAAAAGCTGGAACACAACCTGAATATAAATCTGGTGAAATGCCAAAGTGTATGCCTAAATAATTATGAAAGTTAAAGCACCAAAAGGACACCATTGGATGAAACAAAAAAATGGTACGTTTAAATTAATGAAACACACAGGTAAGTTTGTAAAACATAAAGGTGCAAGTTTAGAAGCAAACTTTCCAATTCAAAAGGTTCATAAAAAATAATGGCTACAACATATCTTGACATAACTAACGAAGTACTAAGAGAACTCAACGAAGTTATTTTAACTTCTGCTAATTTTGATGCTGCAATAGGAATACAAGCATTTGTAAAAGACGCTATTAATAAAGCTACATTTGATATAGCTAACGAAGAACCACAATTACCTTTCTTTGCTGCAGGTACAAGCGGAGCTACTGACCCTTTCTATGGAAATGTTTCAGTTGCTACAGTTGCAGGAACAAGATGGTACACTTTAAAAGATGGTAGTTCTAGTATTACTACAGACTATGCATCAATAGATTGGGATGATTTTTATTTGACCACTATTAACGTAAGTGGAGAAACAACTCCTTATGTCTCTAAAGGATTAAAGTTTCTTACTCTTGCAGATTGGAAAAGATATTATAGAGACAATGAGAATGCAGATGATGCAGATACTCAAAACCATGGAGAACCACAGTTTGTTATAAAATCTCCAGACCACAGAAAGTTTGGATTAAGTCCAATACCTGATAAAGTTTATAACGTACATTTTTATGCTTTTGAAAAACCTACAAGGTTATCTAACTATGATGATACTATTGTTATGCCAGACCAATATAGCAATGTTATAACTGCAAAAGCTAGATACTATGTACATCAATTTAAAAATAATTTACAACAATCTGCATTTGCTTTAGACGATTATAAAAAAGCTGTAAGACATATGAAAAGTAATTTAATAAATCCAGCTCCTAAGTATATGACAGATGATAGGACATACTTCTAAATGGCATCAGGACAACCCTTTTCAGTATCGTTAGCAGGTGGATTAGATAAGTCTACAAACTCGTTAGCTTTACTACAGACACCCGGAGTAGCTACAAAGTTAAGAAACTTTGAAGTCTCTATAGAAGGTGGATACAGAAGAATTAATGGATATACTCTGTTTGGTGCTGGAAGTTCAGTAAGACCAAATAGTAATAATCCAGTTAGAGGATTAGCTATTTATGCTGACGGAGTTGTTGCAGTTGTAGGTAACAATGTTTATTTTAGTGTAGATGGAACAAGCTGGTTGCAAATAAATAAAGATAGTGTAGATGCTTCCGGAGATAACTACGCTACTTTTAATGGACGTAGTGAATTAACTTTAACAACAGTAGAACAATGTGAGTTTACAATATATGAAGGACTTACAGATTATGGTGAATTAGTTATAACTGATAAAAGTGGTGCAAACAAACCATTTTTATTTTATATGACAGGAACAGGTGGATTAAGTACAAGAACTTTTTTTGCTAAACAAATAACTTTTGACCATACTAAAACAGCTAAATTTTGTACAGTACACGATAACCATTTAGTAGTAGCTGGAAATCCTACAGAACCTCAAACTATTTATTACAGTCATACAGGAGACATAGATAACTTTAGTGGTACTGGAGCAGGAAGTATTACCCTAGAAGATAAAATTGTAGGATTAAAAAGTTTTCGTAAAGAATTATTTATTTTTTGTAGAAACTCATTATTTAAACTAGAAAACATAAATAATAGTTCTACTATACAAGTTACACCTATTACAAAAAACGTAGGGTGTATAGATGGACAAACAATACAAGAGATAGCAGGTGACTTAATATTTTTAGCACCTGATGGATTTAGAACAGTAGCCGGTACAGCAAGAATTGGAGACGTTGAATTAGGAACTATTAGTCAAAACATTCAACCAATAATAAATGATATTGTTCAAGGTGGAGCAATATATGAATTTAGTAGTGTTGTTATTAGAAACAAGTCTCAATATAGAATGTTTTATAGTAACACTTCAGATTCTACATCAACTTCAAAAGGCTTAATAGGTGTATTAAAACCAAATGGATTTGAATGGTCAGAAACTTTAGGAATACAAGCACCTGCAATAACATCAGGATTTGCTTACGATGGAGAAGAAAAGTTTTATCACGGAGATAGAAACGGTTATATTTATAATCATAACGTAGGTAATACTTTTAATTCAGAAGGTGTAGAAACAGCAATAAGTGCTGAGTATCAATCTCCTGATTATGATTATGGAGACTTAGGAACTTTAAAAACTTTAGACTATATAAAATTATCTATAAGACCTGAAGCATTAGCACAACCTACTTTAAGAATTAGATTTGATTACGATAGTAACGAAACACCACAACCACCAGATATTGAATTAACTGCAGTACCAGAACCTGCTCTTTTTGGAACCGCTAAATTTAACTTACAAGCTTTTGGAGCTTCTGAACAACCATTAGTTAGACAAGCTTTAACTGGAAGTGGACACAGTAATTTTTTTAGAATTTTTAGTTCAGATACAAGAGCACCTTATACTATAAACGGTATTTACATAAATTATAGACCTGCAGGAAGGCAATAGGAGAAATATAAAATGGGACAGACATATACACGACAAAGTTCTTTTGCAGATGGAGATACTATTACTGCAGCACTTTTTAATAACGAGTATAATCAATTAGTAAATGCATTTAGCTATAGTGCTACAAATGCAGCTACAACTGGACACAGACATGATGGCAGTGCAGGAGAAGGCGGTAACATTCCACAAATAGGAGATTTAGATTTTCTTAATAAGATTGTTGTAGATAGTACCAATAATAGATGGGGATTTTATGTACAAGTATCTACTAATACAGTAGAACAAATTAGATTACAAGATGGTGCATTACTACCTGTTACAGATAGTGATGTAGATTTAGGTACAAGTTCATTATACTTTAAAGATGCTTATATAGATTCAATTACTACAACTGGTAATGTTGCAGTAGGTGGTAATCTAACAGTCACAGGTACTACAACTTTTAACGGTGGTACAATCACTATGGGTGATGCAGCTACTGACAATGTTGTATTCGGTGCTGATGTAGACTCTAACATTATCCCAGACGATGATGACAGTTATGACTTAGGTAGTTCTTCACAAGAGTGGAGAAACCTTTACATAGATGGTACTGCAAACATTGATAGCCTTGTAGCTGATACAGCAGACATTAACGGTGGTACTATTGATGGTGCTGTTATTGGTGGTTCAAGTGCTGCAGCTATTACAGGTACAACAATTACAGGTACAGCTATTACTGGTACAAGCTTTGTAATTGGTAGTGCTGATATCTCTGAAGCAGAATTAGAAATACTAGATGGTGCTACAGTCACTACAGATGAACTTAATATCCTTGATGGAGTTACAAGTACTACAGCAGAAATTAACTTGTTAGATGGTGTAACTTCTACAACTGCAGAACTAAACATCTTAGATGGAGTTACAAGCACTGCTGCTGAATTAAATATATTAGATGGAGTAACTAGTACAACTGCAGAATTAAACATCTTAGACGGTGTTACAGCTAGTGCAGCAGACATTAATCTTATAGATGGTATAACTAACGGAACTGTTATAGCAAGTAAAGCAATTATCACAGATGCTAACAAAGACATTACAGGTGGTAGAAACATTACTATTACCGGTGAATTAGATGCAGCTACACTAGACATTTCAGGTAATGCAGATATTGATGGTACTTTAGAAACTGATGCACTATCTATAAATGGTACAACAGTTACAAGTACTGCTGCAGAGTTAAATATTCTTGATGGGGTTACAGCTACAGCAGCAGAGATAAATGCTCTTGATGGTATTACTTCAACAGTTGCAGAACTTAATATCCTTGACGGTGTTACAAGCACTGCAGCCGAATTAAATCTTTTAGATGGTAAAGCTTTCCTTGATGAAGATGACATGTCTTCAAACAGTGCTACAGGTATAGCATCTCAACAATCTATTAAAGCTTATGTAGATACACAAATTACTGCAGAAGACTTAGACATCACTACTGATAGTGGCACGATAGCTATAGACTTAGATAGTGAAACATTAACTGTATCAGGTGGTACAGGTCTTGATAGTTCTGCAACAGGTAATGCAGTTACTTTAGCAATTGATAGTACAGTTGCTACACTTACAGGCTCACAAACTTTAACAAACAAATCACTAACTGCTCCTACACTTACAGGTACTGCTGTAGTAGCTTCACTAGACATTTCAGGAGATATAGACGTAGACGGAACTACTAACCTAGATGTAGTAGATATAGACGGAGCTGTAGATATGGCTTCTACACTTAATGTTTCAGGAGCTATAACAGGAACACTAGCTACAGCAGCTCAACCTAATATTACAAGTGTTGGCACGCTTACAGGTTTAAACGTTGCAGGAACTCCAACCTTTGATGGTTTGACTGTTGATGGTACAGGTTCTTTTACTCAAAGCTCTAATGCTGCCACAGCATTAACCACATTTACAAACTCTAATGCAGGTGCTTCGGCAAGAGCTAGTATATCTTTTGCATCTGATACTGGTTCATCTGTTGTTGGTACTGTTTCAAGTGGTTGGACTGTTGATGCACTTAATGCTAACGAAACATTTATGTATGGTTCTAATGGTGTATCTTTGTTTGCTCCAGCATCACAAAATGTTCGTATTTTAGCTGGTGGCTCAGAAAGACTCAGAATTGATTCTTCAGGCAATGTTGGAATTGGAACGACTAGTCCTTCAAATAAATTACACGTTCAAACAGATACAGCATCATTAACTAATCTAATTAACATCGATAACATAGATTCAAGTGGAAATGGTGGTGCTTTAGTATTTACACAAAACAACAGCTTAAAAGGTAGAATAAAATCTTATTTTGGTTCAGGAGCATGGACACTTGGTTTTGATACAGAAGATACAACTGATGCATTAAGTATAATAGATAATGGCAACGTTGGAATTGGAACGAGTAGTCCTGCACACAAATTAGTAGTAGCTGGAAGTTCGTCTACAGATTTTGATGCATTAATATTAAGAAACTCTAATGGTACAAATGGTTCTGCTGCTGTCTTAACTTTTGAGACATCTTCTGGTACAGAAGGTGATGATGCTGCTTCTGCTGCACATATTAAAGGTATAAGAGAAGATTCAGGAACAGATGGTGCTTTAGCTTTTTCAACAACTTTAGCTGGTACACCAACAGAAAGACTACGCGTTGATTCTTCAGGCAACGTTGGAATTAACAATACACAAGCAACAGCAATAAATAATGCAAGTGGATTAGGAAATTTAGTTGTTGGTTCAGGAAGTGGTGCTGAAGGTATTACTATTTATTCAGGCTCAGATAGTTATGGTGGTTTGAATTTTGCAGATGCTACTTCAGGTGGTGGTTCTTATGCAGGATATATAAAATTTAATCATGTTGATAATTCTTTTGGACATTTTATTGGCAATACAGAACGCATGAGAATTGACTCATCAGGCAATGTTGGAATCGGAACGACTGGTCCTGATTATAAATTACACTTACATAATTCTTCACAAAATTCTTATGTTTATATGTCAGGTGGTGGAAGTCTTGGCGAAACTTATGGTGGTTTTATTAGAGGTTATGGTGTTTCAGGCTCAGGTGGAAATTTAGATTTAGGTGTAAATGATGCTGGTAATCTTAGAACATCTATAAATATACAACCACAAGGTAATGCAGTTATTTTTAGTACAGCAGGTTCAGAAAGAATGCGTATTGATTCTTCAGGAAACTTAATTATGACTGCTGGTGGTACTATTCGTGCTGGTGGTGCAAATGATTTAATTTTAGATGCTGGTGAAAGTGGAACGCCTGATATTTATTTACAATCAGGTGGTTCTACAAAAGTTAAAATTGAAGGTAGTGATGGCAATGTTGGAATTGGAATTACATCACTAAACGAGGGTAAGCTCCATGTTAAATCTGATGGTGCAGGTGAGGTTGAACTTCTTACTTTAGAAAACTCTACAGGCACAAATGGTAAAACTACTTTAACATTTAAAACCACATCAACTGATGCTACTAAATCAGCACAAATATTTGCAGAAAGAGTTAATGCTTCAGGTCATACTGATTTAGCATTCAGAACTTATAATGGTTCTACAACAGAGGCGGTCAGAATAGACCATGATGGCAACTTGTTGGTGGGTACTACTTCAATAGCTACGGCACAAAGCCCAACATCAACTGGTGTTTCTATTCGTGGACCAATAGGAAGAATTGAAGCATCTGCCGATGGTACTACAAGTGCAATATTTAATAGAGATACTTCTGATGGAAGTATTATTAATTTTGCAAAAGACGGCTCAACAGTTGGAATTATTGGTGCTAAGGGTGGAGATTTAACTATTGGTACAGGTGTTGTTGGTTTAAGATTTCACGATGGCACAGGTAGTATACGACCAATAACTACGGTTGATGGTACAGTAACAGATGATACTGTAGATTTAGGTACTACTGTAGCAAGATTTGATGACATCTACGCAACCAACGGCACAATACAAACTTCAGACAGGAACGAAAAACAAGACATAGAAGACTTAACAGATGCAGAAACTAGAGTAGCTGTTGCAGCTAAAGGACTATTAAGAAAGTTCAAGTGGAAGTCTGCTGTAGCTTCAAAAGGAGATAATGCTAGAATCCACTTTGGAATTATAGCTCAAGATTTACAAGATGCTTTTACTGCTGAAGGATTAGATGCGGGTGATTATGCTATGTTTATTAGTAACACTTGGACTGATGATGATGGAGTAGAACAAACAAGACTAGGAGTTCGTTATAGTGAATTACTAGCATTTATAATTGCAGCAATTTAACAAATAGGAGAATAATTATGGCAATAGGATATACTTGGAACGTGTCAACAGTTGATACTTACCCAACACTAGATAGTAATGCAGACGTTGTTTATAACGTGCATTGGAGATTAACAGCAGAAGATGACGCTAATCAGGATGCTGATGGTAACAACTGGACTGCTACATCATACGGAACTCAATCTGTAGATACTTCAGACTTGTCAAGCTTTACAGCTTTTGCAGACTTAACAAGCTCTGACGTTCAAGGCTGGGTAGAAACTGCTATGGGTAGTGATGCTGTTACAGCTTTAAAAGCTGGACTAGATGCTCAAATCGCATTACTTATCACACCAACATCCGTTACTAAAACAATCGGATAAACACTATGGAATTAACACCTTATTTATTTTGGAACATCTTTATAACTTTGGTGTTAGCTCCGGTGCTTTATAGCATTAAAAGTAATACACAAGAAAACAAAAGATTAGACATACTTTTAAACAAGACTCGTGAAGAGATTGCAAAAGACTATGTAACCAAAAACGAAGTTAAAGATGATATGGGAATCCTCATGGATAGAATAGATAAAATCGGAGAAAAGCTTGACAAACTGTTCGAAGTCAAGTAAAATAGGTATATAACTATGGCAAGAAAAAAACAACAAAAGAAAAGAAATAAAAAATATCAAGGAAAGTACGTTACTGCTAACAGGGTAGATATGTCTAAAGGTGGAAGAGTAGGGTTTGCTCCGGGTGGAAAGAGTGATTTGTATGATTATGAACGTGAAGCTATTATAAATATTCCTGATGATGGTCCACCAGATAACCCACCACCAGATGACCCACCAGATAACCCACCACCGCCACCACCACCAGATGATACACCACCAATAGTTGATGAATTAACTGAGCAAGAAAAAAAAGAACTTTTTGAATCTGAAAGAGGTTCTAGAGTTGTTGAAACAGGTAGAACTGCAGAAGAAATAGCTGCTGGAAAAATTCCAGATGTTCCTACTGCAGAAGTTGAAGACATTTCTTTAACAGGAACACTGGCTAAAACTGTTGAGTTTGAACCTACTAAAGAAATAGAAGCAGCTACAATTAAAAAACAACCTTTAGAAGATGTAGAAACAGGAAAAGCTGTTAAAGGTGTTGTAGATAAACAAATAGAAGCAGCTACTTTTAGTGCTATTGTAAAAACTCAACCAGCAGACGTACAAGCAGCTATACAAAAGTTTACTCCAGAATTAAAAAATAGAATAACAGCAAAAGTTCAAGAAATTGCAGAACGTGACCCAACACAAGCTGCTGAAATAGCTAGACAAGAAATAGAAAAAGCTTTAACACCAGAAGTTAAAGGTAGTCTTAGACCTATTTCTACAGTTCCGTACATTGCTCCTAAAGAAGCAGTTGAAGTTGCTCCTGTAGATGAAGCTGAAGTTACTAAAAGAATTGCACAAACTATATCTGAAAAAGAAAAAACAGATGTACTAGCTAATGTTACAGGCGAGGGAGTAGATTTAAATAATATACCTCAATATGAATTAGCTAAACAAAGAACTGCACAAGTTGCAGAAGCTAATACAAAAATAGCACAAGAATTAGGAACAGCTCCAAGTGAAGATGCAGCTACTAGAGCTGGTATAACTTCTGATGGAGTTGCTAAAGGTGATGCTGCTCAGATAGGTGGTATACCAACTTTTCAAGCTGCATCAAGACAGGCAGTAACTGGAACAGCTCGTACAACTGCAGCAGCAGATATGTTAGCTGTCGTTGGTGAACTACCTCCAGAAGTAACAGCAGCAGTTATAGAAGACCCTGCAACAGTTGAAGCTAAAATAGATACTGAACCTGTTAATGTTATAGCTGCAGTAGCAGCACTTCCAAAAGAAGCTTTAGTATCTACACAGATGGAAAACTTACTTGCAGGTATTGAAGATAATAAAACACCTATATGGGCTAGACCTGCTGTAGATGCAGTTAATCAAATGATGGCTCAAAGAGGTTTAAATGCTTCTACTGTAGGAAGAGATGCTTTGTTTAATGCTATTATTCAAAGTGCTTTACCAATTGCACAAAGCAATGCTACAGCTTTACAAGCTAGAGCAACTCAAAATTTAAGTAACGAACAACAAGCAAACTTACAACAAGCTAGTCAAGTAATGCAACAAAGAATGACTAATCTTGCTAACCAACAAACAGCAGCTTCACAAACTGCACAAATGGCACAACAAGTTGTATTAAAGCAGGGTGAGTTTGAACAACAAGCAGTTCTAACTACAGCTCAACAAGAGCAACAAGTTAGAATGACTAACATTCAAAATGCTCAACAAAGAGCTTCTCAAGAATCTTCACAAAGACAACAAGCTGCTTTAGCTAATTTAGATGTTGGTGCTAAAATGGACCTTGCAAATCTTGAACAGCTTAATGCAGCTTCAAGAGAAAACATGTCTGCTGAACAACAAGGAAGATTAACAGAGTATCAAGCAAAAGTTAATAGAACTATGCGACAAGCAGAGCTTGAACAAGACATGGAAAAAGTTAATCTTGATGCTAGACTTAGAGTTGAATTAACTAATCTATCAGAGTTAAACGCTGCTGCTAGAGAATCAATGTCTAATGAACAGCAAATGAGATTAGCAAATCTTAATGTTCTTGTAGACTTTAAAAAGACTAATGTTAATTTAGCACAACAAATGGACTTAGCAAATATGTCTGCTGAGAACCAAATGGAACTTGCAAACTTGCAAGAAAGAGCTGCTGCAGATAGTGCAAACTTTACAGAAGCCAATAGATTTAGATTACAAGAGTTAGCAACTACTGCTTCTGTTTTATCTCAAAATGCTGAACTAAGACAAAAAGCAGAAATGGCTAAACTAGGTGCTGAAGAAAAAATAGCACTAGCAAACTTAACAGCTAAAAACCAAGCAGATAGCGAAAGCATGTCTGCAGAGAATCAGATAGAGTTAGCAAATCTTAATAAGCGTATGGCTGTTGCTCAAACAAATGCACAGTTAGCACAGCAGTTAGGACTTGCAGAGCTTTCAAATGAGCAACAAACTGGAATGACCAATGCTCAGATTAATGCGAATCTTGACATGGCTCAATTTAGTTTTGACCAACAGAAAGCTTTAGCTGATAGTAAGTTTATGCAAACAGCTACTCTTAGTAATTTTAATGCTGACCAACAAGCTATTATGCAAGATGCTACAAGTTTAGCTTCAATGGATTTAGCGAACTTAGATGCTAGAACTAAACTATCTGCACAAAATGCACAAGCTTTTTTACAAGTAGATATGGCTAATCTTAGTAATCAACAACAAGCTAATATTTTAGAAGCTCAACAAAATCAACAAAGATTATTAAGCAATCAGTCTTTTCAAAATGCTGCAGCTCAGTTTAATGCAACATCTGAAAACCAAACTAATCAGTTTATGGCTAGTCTTAATGCACAAATGAGTCAATTTAACGTAGCTCAATTAAATAATATGGAGCAGTTTAATGTTCAGTCTGAAAATGCTGCAAATGCTAGAGATGCGAATAGAGTTGCAGATGTTAATAAATCAAATGCTGCTATATTGAATCAAGTAAATCAATTTAATGCACAGTTAGATTATAATAGACAACAGTGGAATGCTGCTAATGAACAAGCAGTAATTAATTCTAATGTTAATTGGAGAAGACAATCAAACATGGCAAACACTGCAGCACAGAATGCTGTTAATCAACAGAACGCACAGAATGCTTTTGGTTTAACTTCATCAGCTTTATCTTTTTTATGGCAAGAATTAAGAGACCAAGCAGACTATGATTTTAGGTTTGCTGAAAATTCTGCTAATAGAAAATTACAAGCTATGATAGCTGCTGCAAGTTCTGAAGGAGATGCTGCAAAAAACTGGTCAACTAATTTTACTAATGCATCAAATACTATAGATAGAATATTTGGATAGAAATAAATAGGAGAACATACACATGGGATTTTTAAGTAAACTTTGGAAAGGAATTAAAAAAACTGTTAAGAAAATAGGTAAGGGAGTTAAAAACACTTTTAAAAAAATTGTAGGAGCTATAGGTAAACTAGGAGTAGTAGGTCAAATAGGAATGATGTTTCTTATGCCATATGCTATGGGAGCTTTGTCCAGTTTTGCCGGTTCGGCATTAGGAACAGTTGGACAATGGTCTGCAAACTTACTAAGTAAATCTGGAATAGGTGCTAAAGCTTTAGGACATACTTTAAACATGGTACATAAGGCAGGTACTTTTGCTGGTAAAGTTTATACAACTATTTCTGATACTATTGGTAATGCTATTGATAGAGTTGGTAACTTTGCAAAGGGAAAAGGTTTTACTTTAAGTGAAGGAAGAACTTCTATATTTGCAAAAGGTAACGAAAGGTCTTTATTATCTACAGAAGGATATAAACTTCCTGATGCTACAACAGTTACTAAACCAACGGTAGCTCCTACAACTCCAGAAGTTAAATTAGATTTTGATACTGTTGTACCTGCAACAGATTCTACAGGTATGTTAGATATAAATAAATTAGCTAAAGATGTAGATGTATCAAATCAATTAGATATATCAATATCAGAAACTTTAACACCTACTGTAAAAAAACCTAATCTGTTAGACTTTGACGCTTCTAAAATTGAAATGCCTAAAATAGATATAGCTGGAAAAGCTGTAGAAACAGTAACTCCAGATTTAACATTAGGTGAAAAATTAACAGAGTTTGCAACTGGTAAAGTTCAAGAAGGAATAGAAACAATCAAAGCATACGACCCTGCTAAAGCTTTAACTCAAGGTGTTGATAAAATTATTTATAATAAAGCTTTAGAAGCTGGTGGTGTAGATACAACTGCTGATTACATTGATGAAAGAACTGTTATTAATGTTCCAGAAATGTATGACGTTGCTTCTACTAATCCGGGTGTCTTTAAAGAAGTAGATTTTTCTTTAAGTAAAATGGGTAATGCTTGGATGGGTGGTAATTATACTAACTCTAATTATATAAATAATTTATTAGGAGAAGGAACTTCTGCATACGATTCTTACATGAACCAATTTGCACAATCTCAATCTTTTCAATTAGGAACATAAAATGATACAAGAAGAATATAATCCAGAAGCTGTAGAAGCTTTTGCTAAAGCTGGAAAACCTATACCGGGTCAATCATTAACATCTAATCCAGATGAGCCTAGACCATTTGAAAGTCCTCCAGAGTTTACAAACTTTAAAGAAGCTTTAGATTATACTGTAGGTGAATTGTTAGAAGAAGAAGCCTATATGTCTATTGTAGGTGCTATAGGAGACGGTGTACCTATTGTTGATTTAGTTATGCAAATTACTTATGTAGGTTTTAGAGAAGGTAAATGGAATCCTGATTTAATGATGATGTTAGTTGAACCATTAATATATACTTTAATGGCATTAGCAGAAAAAGCAGATATTGAATACAGAATAGATGATGAAGATGATGAAGATGATGAAGCTCCTGAATCTATACTTGAAGAAAAAGCTAAGAATATTGCAGACTTAGCAAGAGCTAAATTAGAAAAAGCAGGAAGCATACCTTCAGGTGCTATACCTACAGAAATTGCACAACAGATAGAAGCTGCTGAAGTTCCAGAAGGTTTATTATCTAGACCTGAACAAGCAGGAGAAGTTATGGAAGAACCTATGACTCAAGAGCCACAAGAAAGTTTATTAAATAGAGGACAGTAAAAATGGCAAGATATGATTATGAAAGCGATATAACATTTGCACAACAACAGTTTGATAAGGCTCAAGAAAGAGGAGAAAAAAGAGGTAAGCGTATGGCTCGTGAAGCTCTTAAAACTCAATTTGTTGGAGGTCTTATAGGTGCAGGTATTAAAGGTGTTAAATCTTTACTTGACCAAAAAGCTGATGCTTTACACTTTTCACAAGCTCCACAAAGAGCTAGATATGAGCAGATGTTAAATCAACGCACAAGCATACAAAATACTCTTAAACCTTACATAGCTCAAGGTGGTAATAAAGAAGAATATTTAACTAACTATTATTATGATTTATACTCATCAGAAGCAGTTAAAGTAAAACCTAACGCAGTAGTATCTAGTTATGATACATGGTTAAGAGAAGAAGCAAATAAAAAAGCTAAATCAATGATTCCTGTATTTGATAAAATGCAACAAGAGTCTGTAGATGTTCCTACTTTTGAAGAGTTTCAAGCACAATATACTAAATACGCTAATCAATTAACTCCTAGAAGTATTGGAGGAGCAGCATTTAAATATGTTAAAAATTTATTTGCTAAAGAAACTGATGAAACATTAGCTTATAAAAATGAAAAAGCTAAAGATGTTTTATATGGTACTTCTTTATTTAAAGAGTCTAAAGAATTAAAAGGAGCTTTACAAGAATGGAACGCAGCAGGTAATGGAGTTGTAGACATTGTAAAAGCTTTAAATGAAAAAGCTAAAAAAGGTGAACTAGTATTTAAAGATATAGTAGACCCTAAAGTTGTAGAATGGGAAGAACAATCTCACGGTTCTACAATAAAGAAAAAAGGTTTGCTTTATATAACTAGAGATGCTAACGGTAATAAAATAGAAACTGTTAAAGATTTAGATTTAAATCAATACGAAAAGAAAAAATTACCAGTGTTTACAGAGTCAGATAAAAAAGCAGCTTACAATACTTCTCAAAGTGTAATAGCTTCTTTTGATAAAAAAGATAAAAAAGTAGAAGCTTTTAATAAATTTGTAAAAGATAAAAATTTAGGCTTAACATTTGGTTCTCAAGTTTTAGAAGTAACTACTAACTTAGGAAAAAATCCTAAAGATGTATCAGCTCAACAAATAGCTACTAACTTTTTATTAAATCAAGCTGTTAAAAAAGGTTCATTAGTTGGTTTAAGAACAACAATGACAAACTGGGACGTTGCTTCTATGAGTCCTGTTGAGCCTGAAAAAGAAACTGAATATTTAAAAAATGAATTACTTCCTAATATAAAAACTTTTAAAGAAGATATACAAACAAAACTAGGAGCTAATCATCCTCAAGTAACTGAACTATATGCAACAACTTTAACATTTATAAAAGCTGAGTCTATGGATTTAAATATAGATGAAAGACAAGAATATATAAGAGATTTAAATAGAGAGTTTGGTTATGAAACAAGTCGTAATTTAATTAGTGAAACTACAGATGAAGATATTACAGATACTATTATGCCTCCTAAAGTTGTTAAAGAGCCTATGAGTATAAATGCTGTTTCTTCTAAATATAAAATTAATGAAGATTTTATAAATAAATTAATAAGTATTAAGCCTAAAGTAGGAGGTGTAACACAACAAGCACCTTTTAGAGAAGACCCTATTGATTTAATTACAGATGAAATGTTATATAATGCTGGATATATATCAAAAGGTAAAGACGCAGCCGGATTTAAAATGTTTGGAAGAAGAAAATTTATAAAAGATTTATTTGAAGATTTACAGTTAATATAAATAATATGGGAATAATTAACGATACATGGAGTTCATCAAGTCTCTCTAGTTTTTCTAATAGTTATACATTAGATGACCTTGAAAAAGATGATGAGTTTCAAAAGACTTCAGAAAGGTTTCTAGAATCTGTAGGTGAAAAGTCTGATGATGTGTTTGAGTATTTAAGAGATTCTGATTTTAATCTGTTTTCAGGAATGAATAGAGCCATGCAAAGTGGTAAGTTTGATGAACAACAGAAAAAAGATTATGCTTATCTTCGTTCTAAGTTTGATAATGCAGATATGGGAAGCTTTAAACAATATGCTGAACTTATTAAAGATGCAACATTAGACATTGTTACAGACCCTACAGCTATAACAGCAGCCTTACTTACTCCTGTAACGGGTGGAACTTCATTAGCTGCAAGACAAGGCATAACTACAGCAGCTTTACAAGGCTCTAAAGCTATTGCAAAAAATAAACTACAAGATGTTGGTAAAAAACAAATACGAAAAGCTACAGCTATTACAGGTGCTGAAGTAGGAGCTTGGACAGGACTTGACAATCACTTTAGACAGAACACAGAAATAAACGTAGGTTTACGTAAATTGTATTCTACACCAGAACTTGTAGGCTCTGCAGCTCTTGGAACTATTACAGGTGGAGTGTTTGGAAACTTAGCACAACGACATCGTTTGTATAACGAAGATTTAAATAGATTGTTTACTAACGATGAGTATAGAAAAGATGCAGGTAGTGAGTTATTGTTTAAAGCTAGAAAAGCTAAAGATACTTTACTAGCTAATACAGTAGGTAATCCAACTAGAATACTTAGAACAACTTCAGAATTTTCTCCTAAAGCTAAAGAACTAGGTGAAAAGTTTAGTGAAGAATTTTCTAAACAAATAGGTAAAAGAACCACTAGAAGACTAGGATTTAGTTTTTCTGAAGACCTTAATAATACTAGAGGTAACTTTTTATTAGAATTTGATGCAGCAGTTAAACCTATTAGAAAAACTGGACAAGTTACTAAAGATAATGAATTATTAGTTATTAGAATACTTAGAGGAGCTTCTGATGATGGAGCTAGTGATGAAGTAAAAGAAACAGTTTTAAATTTAAGAAAGTTTTATGATAACATTTTAAAAGAAGCTGAAGAGGCTGGATTAGAAGCACCTAGAATTGAAAACTATTTTCCTCGTTCTTGGAATAGACAGGCTATTGAAGAAGATGCAGAAGGATTTAAAAAATTATTGTTATCAGAAAAAGTAGAAGGGATTACTGCTAAAAATGTAGATGATGTTATAGAACAAATGTTAGATAAACAGAATGAACTTTTTTCTTCACATTCTATATTACTTACTCAAGCTAGGACATTTAGAAATTTAAAAGATAATAACTTTGAAAAGTATTTAACTAATGATTTAGTTCCAGTAACTACTAATTATTATATGAATGCTGCTAAAACTATAGAGCATAAAAAATCTTTTTTACTTAAAGGTAAAACTAACAAGTCTAATGAAAATCAATTTATAGAAAGATATATTACTCCTATAAATAATGAATTAAGAAAAGTAAGAGGTAAAGGACTTACCAGAAAAGATAAGAAAAGAATAATTGACCTTTACAAATCTGTAACTGGACAAGTAGATTATTTTGATAGTGGTTTAATACAAGGTTTTTACGACACTACAAAACTTGCAAATGCTATGGCTTATTTACCACTTGCAACTTTGTCTTCTATTACAGAGGCTATGATACCTTTAGCTAAAGCTCCTTTAAATGCAAACATTAAAGGTATGCAATCTGCTGTAACAAGAGGACATAAAATATTTACTACAGAAATAGGTAGTATTTTAAAAGAAAAACATAATATGAAACCTGATGAAATAGTTCAGGAAATGAATAGGGTGTTTATAGCTGTAGATGAAGCTATGGGAGATGTTACTAACAGGATATCTGGTGAAGGTTTACAGAATGAATTTCTTAAAAAACAAGCAAGGAGATTTTATAGGTTTAACTTACTTGTGCCTTGGACAAAAACTGTACAACTTGCATCTTTTTCTACAGGTAAAGATTTAATAAGAGATAACTTAACAAAGCTTAATAAGTTTAAAACTGGTGGAGAAGATATATTAAGTGAAATAGCTCCAATGAAAATTCAAAAGTTAAGAAGTGAGTTATTTGATTTAGGTATAGATGTAGAAGATGGTATTAGATGGTTAGATGCAGGAGCTAAACAAAGCGATGCTTTTTATAATGAGCAGTTAGTTAGAGGAGCTGGTAGATTTACTAACTCTATTATATTACCGACAGCTAGAGAGTCTGCAAGAGTACCTACTTACATGACTAATCCTAAGATAGATATTTTTACACAGTTTTTAAGATACCCTACAGTGTTTGGTAATACAATCTTAAAAAACTTTGCAAGAGATACAATTAATAATCCAGCAACTAACGCACCTAAAGTAGCTGCTTTTGTTGCAATGTCTACTAATGTTGCTAAAGCTACTAACTATTGGAGAACATCAGAAGAGAATAGAGAACGTATGGACAGTGGTGAAGATGCTTGGAAAGATACTTTAAAAGCTTATCAACGTGTAGGTTTATTAGGTCCTATAGAATACGGAGTTAGATTTACAGAAGCTTTAGCATACGGTCAGAACCCTGCAATAGCAACTGCTAATTTAGGTGGACCAGTTCTTAATGATATTGTAGGTATGACTTTGTATAATAGAGGATTACTTGAAACAGGTGCTAGAAAGTTACCATTGATAGGAACTAAAAACTTAATGAAAAAGTATACGGGTTTTGAACCTTATACTCCTATACAACAAATAGCAAAAGAAAGAGATAAAAAAAATAGAGAAGCTTTTGAAAAATATGCTGAGATTGCTACAGGAACTGAAGAAGTAGTAGAGGGATTTAGTGATAGGTTTAAAAAGTTAGAAGGTTTTAGAAGTAACTTTAATAAAGGTGGTAGAGTTGGTTATGCTCAAGGTTTAGGAGTATCTAAAGATGTTAGTGATGTTAAAAACGAACCTGAAAATAGAATAGACCCTTTTACAGGACAACCTTATGCAGTACAGTCTCAATCTTTACAAACTTCATTAGTTAGAGAAAATGAACAAGACCAGATGGCTAGGTTAGGTTTTAACGAAGGCGGTGTTGTAACTCCTGAAGAGAATAGATTAGGTATTTACAGTTATTTAGAAAATAAACAATTAAGACCAGAGGCTATAGTTGGAATTATGGCTAATATAGATAAAGAAACTGGAGTTGAAAGTGATAACTGGAGAGGTTCTTATAGCCATAAACAACAAGAAGTTGGTAATAGTAAGTTAGGTCAAGGACTATTTCAATTTACTACTAAATTACATAAAGAAGGATATAAAAACTTTTTAAAAGATAACAAGTTAAATGATTCTAACGAAGCTAATTTAGAATATTTTTTAGACACAGTAATAAATCCTCAAAGTAAAATGAGAGAACAAATAGGTGGTCGTAACTTAGATGAACTAAGAGATGTTTTTGAAAAAGGAAACATACAAGAAATTACAGAAGCTATTAATAATAAATGGTTAAAGCCTAAAAGTTATGGAACAAGAGAAGAAAACCCAGAAGCTCATTTAAAAAACTTAAAAGATAGAAACTTTAGGGCTAATAGAATAGTTGAAGAATTAAATTTATTTAAAGACTAATGATACTTTACACAGAGATACAACTTGAAACAGCTTATAACATTTATAGGCTACACCAGATAAGTCAAGGTATAAACTTTATGGACTTAGAAAGCTTTAGAAAACTATACGAAGAGTTAGTAACAGAGATAGTATAATGGGATTTCCGTTTGAGATAATAACTATGTTAGCTTCAACAGTTCTTGGTGGAGTTATGAGTGTATGGTCTGAAAGTCGTAAGGCTAAAGCAGAAGCACAAAAACTTCTTATAACTCGTGGCGAGTTTGACATGAAAGCTAAAAAGCAATCACTTGACCATGGATTAAAAGATAAAGGTTTTGCATGGACAAGAAGAATTATAGCACTAACATCAGTCTTTGCTATTGTTTTATTACCTAAACTTGTAGCTGTATATTACCCTGATGTATCTGTTACTGTTGGTTATACCAATTGGAATCCGGGATTTTGGTTTTTAAAACCCGGAAGAGAAGTATTTGAATGGATTACTTTTCAAGGGCTTGTAATAACTCAATTAGACACTAACTTAGTATCAGCTATTATAGGTATGTACTTTGGTGGTAGTTTAGCAAAAGGAAAGTAATGGATACTAGAGACTTTATGACCATTTTAGAGACTGTAGGTATTCCTGCAGCCTTTGCAGTTGCTGCTGGTTGGATGGTGTGGAAACTATTTAGTGCATTAATAGCAGATGTACATAAGAAATTAGATACTCAACAAGGCATGATAGTTGCATTGATAGATAGAGTAAGACAGATGGATAACGACATGATACGGATAGACTCAATGGTTAGAACTGCCATGGGTATACAAGTAGATGTAGATAGGATAGCAAGAGCAGATGGAAAGAAAGACCAGCGAAAAGATTAAATTAGAATTACCACTTATAAGTATATTTGTATTCTTATTTATTATAAGTGTATTAGAACAACTACAATGAAACTAGATGACATAGAAAATGTACACCCGATGAAACAGATTACAATAGCTTCTGTTGTACAGGTATTAGTATTTGGACTTATGTTATTTGCATTTTGGATAAACGATAAAGCATTATGAAATTAAAACCGACATTTAAAAGTGAAAAAGCTTCAAGGAACTGTAAGTGGTGTATGTTCTTTTGGTCTATGTTAATTATGTTTTGGTCTGTAGGAAGTATTGCAGATGAAGTAGTATTTAAGTTTAAAAGTCCTAGCTTTAATGGTGTTGGTACATCATCACATTATCTTACAATCCAGAATCAAGAGTTCAATCGTAAAGAAGCATTAAAGGCAGAAATAAAAGCACTTCAAGACCAGATAAAAAGAGACAAAGAGAATACAACTCTTGCAAGATTTATAAGAAACTTAGAGTCTAGAATATATGCACAATTATCTAGACAGTTAGTAGAAAATTTATTTGGAGAGACTGCTAGTGATAGTGGTATATTAGAATTAGAAGGTAACACAATAGAATATAGTGTTGTCGATGGAATAATAACTTTAAACATAACGGACAGTGATGGAAATACAACGACTATTTCTTTGCCTATCGGTAGTTTTACTTTCTAGTTGTGCTGTTTTAAATCAGAATAAAGACTTAACATTAACACAAGATATTAAGCCTAGTTCTATATTAGATTTACAGTCAGAAGAATTAAAAAACTTACCACGAGCAAAAGTAAAACCTACTATAGCTATATACCCCGATAGCTTTAGAGACTTAACAGGACAACGTAGAAGTAATAGTTCGTTTGCTTTGTTTAGTACAGCTATTACACAAGCTCCTGAAGCATTTCTTATAAGAGCTTTTAAACATGCTGCAGGTGGTAAATTTTTCAGAGTTGTAGAACGTGTAGGATTAGATGACTTAACAAAAGAAAGACAATTAATTAGAGCTACACGTAAAGAGTTTAAAGAAGATAATAAGATGCAACCACTGCTATTTGCAGGGTTATTAGTTCAGGGAGGAGTTGTTAGTTATGAAGCTAACCTCAAATCTGGAGGTGCTGGTGCTAGATACTTAGGAATAGGTAATAGTAAACAGTATAGAGAAGATACAGTTACTATATCATTACGATTAGTTTCTGTGTCAACTGGAGAAGTGCTTACCGAAACATTAGTTTCTAAAAGTATTATATCCACAAGTATTTCTCAGGATGTATTTCGTTTTATAGAAGCCGGTACTGAACTGGTAGAAATAGAAGGAGGAGTTGCTGAGAATGAAAGTGTTTCTATAGCTTTACAAAAAGCAATAGAGACTGGAGTATTAAATATAATAAATATTGGAATAGAGAGAGGCTATTGGGAATATGAAAACATTAAAATTAATGAGCCTAGTTGTGATGATGAGTGCATCACTGCTATACGGGGCTGACAACGAAATATATGTTGACCAATCTGGTGCTACAGCAAATATTGATTTAGAACAACTTGGAAACTCTAACATTATTGGTGGACTAGATTCTGTTGCTGGTACATTAACAGCATTAGACTTAGACGGTTTGAATCTTACATTAGATATAAATCAAATCGGTAATACCAATAAATTTTTAGGTGATATCCTTGGCGATAACATTACAGGTTTTTTTGAGTTTGACGGAGATAGTAATACATTTACTATTCAAGGAGACCCAACTGATACTTATGGGATAGATGGTTCTGATTACAATGTTGATGTAACTGGAAGTTCTAACACATTTACGTTAGACACAGGTACATCTGCACTTGCAGGTACGGTTGACTTAGACTGGATTATCAATGGTGATAGTAACACCTTTGATTTTGATATTAACTATGATGGAGCTACTAACTACGTAGATGTAGATGGTGATAGCAACACAGTAAACTTTACAGGAAGCGGATATGCAGACGGATACTTCTACCTTGACCACACAGGTGACAGCAGAACATTTAACATTATCCAATCTTCAACATTGGTTTCAGACTGGTTGCAAATCAATTCTAACGGTAACAATGGTACTGTTTGTATTGTTCAAAATGATGGTGGTACAACTACAAGCTGCTAATATTGGAAACATAACAGAATTAAAAGGCACTGGTAGAGTTGTAAGAGATTTAACTTTTCAAGCTGCATTAGACCTAGACATAAACAGTTACGATAATGTCCAAACTTCTAACGGGAGATTGGGCATTACTTTTTTAGATGACAGTCAAGTTAGATTGACAGAGCATTCTGAATTAATTATAGATGAATTTATCTATGACCCAGACCCTTCTAAATCTAAGATGGCACTTCAGTTTGCCAGTGGTACTGCAAGATTTATCACAGGTAAGTTAGCTACAATAGATAAAGAAAATATAACTATCAATACTCCAAGTGCTACGATAGGTATTCGTGGTACAGACTTTACTGTAACTGTAGATGAGTTAGGTAGAAGTTTAGTTATATTATTACCAGACGATGACGGTCTTCCAAGTGGAGAGATAGTTGTCGCAACAGCTATGGGACAGGTAGTTCTTAACAAGCCTTACCAAGCTACAACAGTTTCAATGTATGAGACTGAACCAACTAAACCCGTTATCCTTGACTTGACTCTTGAGTTAATTGATAACATGTTAATAGTAAATAAACCACAGGAAATACAAGAGGATGAAAGAGAAGATGGAGGGAGCAACACTAGTATTCTTGATGTTGATTTCCTTGAGTTTGATGATTTAGAAATAGATTATCTTGCAGAAGATGAGTTAGAGTTTACAGAGTTAGACATTAATTATCTTGATGTAAATTTTCTTGAAGACCTTTTAAACATCATAGAAGATGTTAATGAGTTAGACCAAACTGAAACACTTTTAAAAGCTGATATAGATTTAAAAGGTACTCAAGTTGGATACGATTCTAATACTCAGATAAATACTTTTATGACTGATAACTTAATAACATTTTATAAAACTTTAGAAGATACAGTTCGTTTAGATTTAGATAAACAAAATGCTTATACTATTATTTTAATACAAGATGGTAAGAGTACACAAATAGTTGTCAATGGTGGTGGTAACTCTACTATAAAAATTACACAAGGTAACTAACATGAAGTGGGCAATTACCTTATTAACTCTATTAACTTTGCCTCTCCTCTTCAATAGTGTACCATTAGAAGTACTAAGACTCAAAACATTTGATGCTCTTGTCACAACTCCAGAACCTACTGGATACTTTACAATCCTCAACATTGACGAACAATTCCTAGATGAACAAGGTGGATATCCCCTGCCTAGAGAAACACTTGCAAAGATTCATAACGATATAATAAACAAAGGTGCATTAGGTGTAGGATGGGTTATGTTATTTCCACATCCAGATAGAATGGGTGGAGATGATGAGTTTTCTAAAGCATTACAAAGCTCTCCAAGTGTTATAGCTATGCCAGAAATATCTAATGGTATTTATCCTAAGACACACGGTACAGTTATCAAAGGACCAATAGTATCTCTACCAAAAGCTCAAGGCTTTTTAGAGAACATAGAACCTTTAAAACAATCAGCTAGTCAAGGTGCTATCTCTGCACCAGTAGATGTAGATAATTTAGTAAGGCGTATACCTTTACTACAACAAACTAATAATGGGTGGGTTGCTTCGTTTGGAACAGAAGTTTTAAAAATACTAGGAGGTGGTCGTACTTATCAGATTGTCACAAATCTGAATGGAATAGAACAGGTTAGAGTTAGAGGTATTCCGCCCATTACCACTGATAGTCTAGGACGTAAATGGATTAGTTGGGTTGATACACCACAAACAACACTATCTGAAATGAATGTAGAAGGTAAGTTTGTGTTCGTAGGTTTTACAGCCAAGGGTATATCACCACAACTTGCAACACCTATAGGTCTATTAGAACCACATAAAATACAAGCAGCTCTATCAGAAAGTATGTTGATGGACACACCACAAATACCAGACTATAGGTTGTTTGTTGAATTATTATTATTAATAGTCTCAGGCTTACTCACAGCTCTTCTAATAAAGTATCTAGGTATTACTAAGGGTGTTGTATCATTCTTAGGTTTGTTCTCTTTTATGGCATATATGGAGTATCACTTTGTAAGCTATAATATCTTGATAGACTTTACATGGTCTCTAATAAGTATGACACTTATTGCTACCTTACAATTCTATTTAAACTTTAGAACTCAATACAAACTTAGACAACAAATCAAGAAACAATTTGAACATTATCTTGACCCAAGACAAGTCAAACAACTACAAGATAATCCAGAGCTTTTGAAGTTAGGCGGAGAACGAAGACGTTGTACGTTTTTATTTACAGACGTTAGAGGCTTTACAAGTTTATCAGAACGATTAGAGCCTGAACAAGTTACAGAGATTATGAACAAAGCATTAACGATACAAGCTGATGCAGTTAAAAAGTATGACGGTATGGTGGATAAATATATTGGTGATGCAATGATGGCTATCTTTAATGCACCTATAGATGTTGAAGACCATGAGACCAAAGCCATCCAAACAGCCCTGAAAATAAAACAAGATATGGCAAAAGCCGATTTAGGAATAGAGATAGGTATAGGAATAAATACAGGAGAGGCAGTCGTAGGTAATATGGGAAGTGATACAAGGTTTGATTACTCTGCTATTGGTGATGCTGTTAATTTAGCGGCAAGATTAGAAAGCTCTACTAAAGAAGTAGGAGAGGATATAGTAATAGGGTATACCACAGCTATGAACTCTGATATACCCACTAGATATCTAGACCCTATAAAAGTAAAGGGTAAGAAAGATGAGATAATTATCTACACTACTTTAGAACATTAAGTTCTCTTTGAAAGTAATCATGTAGGTTTTCTAGTTTAGCTTTACCATTTCTAATAATAGTTTTCATTAATGGTCTATCATCAATAGGGAAAACCTCATCAACCATATTCTCTGGTAACATACTAAACTCTGTAACTATTTTATTATCTCTAGTCAAAAGTATTTTGAAACTAACTAGGTTAGCTTCGTCCTTATTAATCATGGGACTCCTCTAAATTTGTAAATTTAATATTGTCCTGTCTACCTCTCAACCCTGCCTTCATATAGGTAGTAGCCCTACCTTCAAAAAAGTTCTGGTGTTCTACGCCTGTCACTTCATCAATCCAACCAAGTGGATTTTCTCTTTGGTCATAATTAGTTTTAAGACCAAGTTGTAATAATCTTCTATCTGCTATATATCTATTGTAAGCATACATATCTTTTTTAGTTAGTCCTTTAATATCTCCCATATCAAACACTAAGTCTAAGAACTTATCTTCAAGCTCTACCATATGTCTACATATCTCATATAGTTCTTTCTTAAAATCATCTGTCCATATTTCTATGTTCTCTTTTATAAACTCTCTAAACAATTTAGTCATAGCTTCAACGTGCATAGACTCATCACGAATAGAGTAAGTAACTATCTGTCCCATACCTTTCATCTTACCGAACCTTGGAAAGTTTAATAAGATTGCAAAGCTACTGAACAACTGTAGTCCTTCTGTAAAAGCTGAATAAACTGCTAAAGTTTTTGCAATAGTTTCTTTCTTAGCTTTAGAAGGTTTAAAGTTTCCTACATAGTCATGCTTGTCTGACATCTCTTCATACTCTGCAAAAGCTTTGTACTCTATCTCAGGCATACCAACTGTATCAAGTAATAAAGAATAAGCATGTTGATGTATTGATTCCATGTTTGCAAAAGAACCCATCATCATTCTTGCTTCAGGCTTTTTAAAGATAGGCATATATTTATCTATATATCCAGAAGCTACATCTACATCGGACTGTGTGAACAGTCGGAAAATTTGTGTAAGTAAATTCTTTTCTATATCTGAAAGTTCTTGCCAATCTTTAACATCTGTATGTAATGGTACAGATTCAGGCATCCAGTGCATTTGATTCTGTAATACATAGTAGTCAAACATCCATGGATATTCAAATGGTTTGTAGTAATCTCTCGTTGTTAATAAGCTCATAATTATCCCTCACATGCGATACATTCTGTATCTTCTAAATTTATTCTAGGTACTTTAACATTTACATTCTCTACTGTACGAGCAGCATTAGAACGGAAATAGTAAAGCGATTTAAGTTTGTTCATACCATACCAGTGAACATCATTTACGTACTGCATGTATTCATCATGTACTTCTTGAGGTTCGGTTGCTTTTGGTAAAGTAAAGAACAGGTTGACGGACTGTGCTTGACACACAAACTCCTGTCGTTTTGCAGCATGTTCAACAATCCATATTTGATTTATCTCATTAGCTGTTTTAAATATTTCTTTCTCATCATCAGTAAGAACATCTATGTGTTGGACTGAACCATCACTACCAGATATATCTTTCCAAATGTTTTCTAACTCTTGTGCTTTTAATCCTTTAGTCTTTAAAATCTTTTCTAAGTATTTATTTTTAACTTGGTAACTACCGGATAAAGTTTTGTGAGTATAGCAGTTAGCCCTGTAAGGCTCAATGCTAGGAGAAGTCCCACTACAAATGATACCACTACTAGCATTAGGAGCAATAGCAAGGAGATTAGCATTCCGCTTACCACTGCCGTGGATATCAGGAGCTTCGCCCCTTTCAATAGCCAACTCTCTAGTTGCTTCTTTCGCCTTTCCTTTAATATAAGTGAATGCCTTATAGTTAAACCCAGTTGCGTAAATACCTTCAAAAGGAAGTGACCTAGATTGAAGATAAGCATGGAAACCCATAGCACCAAGCCCGAGACTCCTTTCTCTATACGCTGAGTAGGCACTCTTGGTAAAGCCTTCCTTACCTTCTTTAACATATTTTTGAAAGCGTTTAAAATTTGCACTGTATTCTCCTAACTGTGTTGTATCTATTGCATTGTCAATGTAATGCTGTAAAACATTATCAAGCATGGTTATTAAATCTTGTATAAAGTTATCATCCTTTGACCAGTCATCAAAGTATTCTAAGTTGACAGAAGATAAACAACATACTGCTGTTCTTTCTTCATCAGTTGGTAATGTAATCTCAGAACATAAATTACTTTGGCGTATCTTAAGTCCTAAATCTTTTTGTTGCTTTGGTAAAGCTTCGTTACACTTATCAATATTAACCATGTAAGGCTCACCAGTTTCAGCTCTAGCATTTATTATCTGCCACCATAACTCTCTAGCATTAATAGTCTTTACAGCTTCGTTAGTCTTAGGGTCTATCAGTCTCCAGTCTTCATCTAGTTCTACAGCTTTTAGAAAAGTGTTAGTAATGTTTATACCATTATGAAGATTAAGATTTTTTCTGTTTATATCTCCACCTGATTCTTTTCTCATGTTAATAAACTCTTCAATCTCCGGATGACTTATATCCATATAAGCCGCATAAGAACCACGTCTTGTAGTTCCTTGATTGAAAGCTAACATCTGAGAATCAACTACGTGCATGAAAGGAATTGAACCAGTAGAACGACTGCCATGAGTAGTAGATATACCGTTACTTCTAATGTCTCCCCAATATCCACCGATACCGCCACCCGAACTCGCCAACCATATATTCTCATCATAGTGAGCTGATAAACCATTCCTACTGTCAGGAACATAATTAAGAAAACAACTGATAGGAAGCCCACGAGTTGTTCCTCCGTTACTAAGTATAGGAGTGCTAAACATGAACCACCTGTGGGAACTGTACTCATAAAGTCTCTGAGCCAATTCAAAATCTGTCTCGCCTTTAAAAGTTGCTCCGAATACTGAGGCTCTTGCGAATGCTTCTTGGGCATGTGTTTCTCCTTCCCAAAGATATCTATCTCTGAGTGTATCTAAACTAAACTTATCAAATGTTTTTTCTCTATCATAATCTATCTCTATACCTAGGTAAGGTTTCTTTCCTATCTTATCTTCAACCATTATCTTGTTCCTTATTGTTTACGTATATTGCTATTATAGCATAGTGTATGATTTTATATAAGTCTAAATTGTTTTTACCGTTCTTTTTTCCAAACCTCATAGCATACTTCATAATGTTTCCAAGACAGAATCCTTCTCCATATCCAGAATCAATTATCATATCTGTTGCTTGATACTTACCATTAGCATAGTGTTGGTCATACGTATTACCTACGTAAGCTTTTAGTTCATTTAATATTTTATCTTCGTTAAACTTATAGTTCATCATTTCTCCAATTATCCGGTAGTGTATCTTCACTATACCATCTAAAATTATTTGTCTCTGCCCATTCAGCATGAGTTCTTTTTGTTTTGTTTTTTCTCATCTTAGCACCCGGCATTGGAGAAAAAGGTTTCTGAAATAAAAACACTAACTCATAGTCATTAGGTATAGCTTCTCGTATATGTATGTACTTACTATACTCTGCATAGTCCCAGAACCTACCTTTAGCTTCTAGTAAAATTGTTTTACCATCTATAACCTTTACAAAATCAGGCTCGTATTTATGCTTAACAACATAATTAATATTATCCCAATGATGTTTCCATTCTTGTAGTACAGTCTCATGTAGAGTTGCTTCCCATAAACTGTCATACCCTTTAGGTACACCAATCTTCTTTGGTCTTGGTTTTCTTGGTACTCTTTTAGGCATCTAACTCTTTTAAATGAAAGTTAGGATTTTGTTTTACTTTCTTATAAAACCATCTAAGACTATAAGCACTTAACATAAATCTATTATTAGCAAAGATATGTGTTTGCTCTGGTAGAAACTCATGTAAGTTTTTCTTATTAATCTTACTAGCATCTTCTCCTTCTGGAGTCATACTTTGAATCCATCCTATAAGTAATCCTTCAGCTTTACGTCTTAACAATTTTGATTTCTTACCACTCATATATTCTTTACCTCTATAACATTAGGAACTTTAGGTACTTGAGTTAGGTATCTATAACCTGTTGAATATTTAAACACTCTTAAACCTTGTCCATCGTTAGCATCTTTATGACAATCATGTTTAAACCTACACCAAGTACAACCCTTTGCAAGTTTCATATTACCAGACTTACCATCTGGTACATCATCATAACATTTATCCGGAGGTGTTGCTAACTTAACAGCCTTTTTAATATCAGTTATTTTCTTTTTGATATTAGGTTTATCAAAGTTATCAGGCTTAAACATAGCTAACTCTCCTGACTCTTTATTAAGAGCAAGAAAACCACCATGAGTAGTTCCTTCTGCTGATTCGTATCCTGCAAGTTGAGCCATGTATCCGAATGGGTCATCCTCTGCTAGAGTACCATCTTTAAATTTCTTAAAGGCATAACTTGAAGCAGTCTTTACATCAACAACTTCTCCATCAATAACACAATCCATGTGTCCTTTAATACCAGAAACTTTTATTTCTTTTTGTTCACTCGTCACTTTATGTCCAGATAACTTAACAAGAAATAAAACTATCTCTTCAAGTAAGTGTCCGTATAAGAACTTAATAAATGTAGGTGGAGATATGACTTCTGTATTATCAGAATCAGAGTTCATCTCATACCATAACTGTCTAGGTTGTTTGCCTATGTTAGACATACGTAAGGCAGGTTTACCTCGTGGACTAGGATGAGACCAGTCGTATAGAATCTGTTTCATAGACTCTCCAAACTGCTCTATTGTGTCTTCATCTATGTTAAGATGTTCGCCTTTTCCTAATGCCGACAATTCATTATATATATCTTCTACTAATGTGTCAAGTGTTTTCTTATTTTTTTTCATCTTCAGTCTCCTTAAATGCTTTAATAACATCTGATGAGAATAATTTCTGAAGATTAACTAAGAACATTTTACTAGCGTTATGGTCTCCACCACATACAGTTTTAAAACTATCAAGGTCATCAACAATAGTTCTAAGTACATCTGTTTTAAATACAAGAGTACAGAACTCGTTGTCTCCTACACATAAATTATGAAACCAATAGTCTGATTCCGTTGCTCTAATTCCTGATGGTTTGTTCCAAGACTCATACTCTATACATATGTTTCCTGTCTTCATCCACATACCTTTCTCTGATTTAACTTCTATCTTCTTACCAGTTAGCATGTCTTTTATTTTATCTTCTCTTATCTCTCCGTACTCTAAGTCAATGTCAAATTTCTTTCTGTCTTCTTTAGTGGGTTTCACTCCAGTTATCTCCTATCTTGTATTCGCCATCTAAAGGACAACGAAGATTAAAATGTGTTCCTGCTTTTACAATACTATCTACTGCAAAGTTCCCTATAAAATCAGCTTTATCTTTTGGTACTTCTATCTGCCACTCATCATGTATGTTAGCTACGAATTTATAATCCATTGCATTTAATCTTAACACATCATCTAACATAACCAATGCTTGTTTCATTACGATAGCACCTGCACCTTGTAGTAAAGTGTTCAATGCTGAATGTTGATTACGAACATACAGCTTCCTACCATCTAATCCTTTGAGGTAATTTTTTGCTGAAGCTCTTTGTACCCTGTCTCTAAGAGACTTAAATGTAGGCTTATTATCAAAGAAATATTGTCTAGCTCTCTTACCATCTGCTGTACCTCCTCCGACCACGCTACCAAGTTTTTCATCTCCTGCTCCGTACATAAGTGCATAGATGAATGTCTTTGCTTTATCTCTAGATTCAAGGTTTGCAAGTTTTTGATTAGCGGTGTGTATGTCTCCATTGAGAATTTCATTTGTGTACTCCTCGTCATTCATGTAGTGAGCTAACATTCTAATCTCAAGACCAGAAGCATCAACTCCGATTAAAACATTACCTTCTTCAACAGTCCAACATGCTCTACATTCTTTACCATAAGGACTATAGACTGCCGGTACTTGTGCCATGTTAGGATTCCTGTGTGTCATTCTTCCTGTGATAGCACCGTTAGGTATTACAAAGCCATGTACCCTACCATCATCTTGTACTCCTTCAACCCAAGAGTCAACTTGAGCTATACGCTTTTGAAGTAATAAGAAGTCTGCTATAAGTTTAGCTTCGTGTATATGTGTGATTGCTGATAGAGTTTTCTCATCTACTATAGGTTGACCTGTTGGTGTAAACCTTTCAGGCTTCCAACCAAAGTCAATAAGATATTCTCCTATCTGTTTACGACTACCAAGATTAAACTCTTGTAGTGTTTGTCTCATAAAAGGTTCAAAGTTATTTGTATCTAAACATCTTTGATACTCATCATCTGTAAGTCCACGCTTTGATAAGTCTCCATCTTTTTTAATATAAGGATTAACTAACTTATCATCTACCCATTTAGGTTTAAATGTATTGTGTACTTCATCTTCAATGGCTTGTTTCTTTTCTCTAAGTTCAGCAAGTAATAACAAAGCTGATTCCAAATCAAACTTAAAACCATTTACCTCTTGCTGTTTCATTATCCTAGCTACACCTTGTTCTAAAGATATACATTGTTTAGAGAATCCTTTACTCTCCTCTCTTAGTTTCTTTAATACTACAGCGTTGAGTTGTACATCTCTAACACAATAGTCCATCATCTCTTTAGAATAATTAAGATAGTCTGAAAACTCTATCTTATGATAGCCTAATTTATATCCCCATTTCTCAAGGCTATGACCACCTTCTCTATTAGGATTAAATAGTCTTGATAGTACAAGAGTATCAATCACTGGTATCTTTGACAAGTCTACACCACCGAACTTCTCTACCATAGGTATATCAAATCCGATGATGTTATGTCCTATTAAAGTATCTGCCTTAGTCAACAGTTCATATCCTTCAGACAATTTATCTGGTGGATATTTATATATCTCTCCAGTGTCCATGTCTTGTGCAACGATACAGTGTACCAGAGTTGCTTTCAAGTCATCTGTTTCTATGTCAAATACTAAGTCCATTAAAATGCCTCATCTAAACTATTGTCAAAGGTTATGTCCTCATCTGTTAGTTCAGATAGTCTACCAGTTTCTCCATCATATACAACTCTACATGCCATACCTACATCTCCAGTATACCTTGATTTAAGTATACGAAGTCTTGTAGTCCTAGCTTCTTCAGGGTCATCTGATTGTTGATTTCTTTCTAGTGCAATAACACAATCACTAAGTTGTCCGATACTATTAGAACCTCTAAGATGAGATAGAGAAACCTCTATGCCATTCTCATGTCCTTTATTACCATCAACTCTACGTAAGTGTGAAACTAAAATGATACCTGCACCTGTCTCTTCTACCAAACTTCTAAGTCTAGTCATGATAGAATCAATAGCACGTCTTTCATCTCCTTCATGCACAGCACTGACTAACATGTGTAAATGGTCAACGACCACCCACTTGCAATCACATCCTATAATCATAAAGCGAAGCTTGGTAAAGATATCATCAATGTCATTCGTACCAAAGTGTGAATGAACCCATACTCTATTCTTGTTCTCACCATCATAAAGTATATCAAACATTTTATCTAGTTCTTCTTTAGAAAACTTCTCACGTTCTTGGTCAACGTATAACCTAGCATTAGCTTCAATAGATAAGATACCATCAATGGTTCTTCTCCAATCTTCTTCTAGTGCTATGATACCTACGTTATCTGTAGTGTTCTTAATAAGATGATGTTCAAGTTCTCTTGTCACACTTGACTTACCAAGACCAGTACCACCTGTAAGTGTGACCAGTTCTCCTGCTCTAAGACCATACAACTTTTTGTTCAGTCCTTCATAAGGATAAGGAACACTTTGTTTCTTCTCACGATTATGAAACTTCTCACGCTGTTCAGAAACATTTATAACACCAGAAGGTGTATAAACTTTACTAGCCCACCAAGCTTCAACAAACTCTTTATGCTTGTTGTTTCTTAGCATATCGTTAGGGTCTTTCCAACCGTTAGGAAGCGTAACTATTCTAGCTTTCCCGGGCTTGAAAAGTCTAGCAACTTTTATACTAGCTTCTTGTCCTGCCTTATCTTTATCAAAAGCAATGATAACATTTTCAAAGTCATCAAAGAACTCTAAGCTTTCCTTGATATCTCTGACTGCACCATTTGCTCCACGCTTAATAGATACTACAGCCCATTTAGAACCAAGCAGTTCATAAGTAGCCATAGCATCACACTCCCCTTCAGTGACGGTGACATATTTACCGCCTTTGAAAAGTTGTTGACCAAACAAACCTGTATCATTATAACTACCAGATACAAAGAAGTCTTTGTCCTTACAGTTTCTAATCTTAGTAGCTGACAACTCATGCCCATTGTAGTAAGGATAAAAATGTTTAACGACATTACCTTGTAAGTCATGTACACATTTAACCCCATACTTCTGAGCAGTGTTCATGGAAATCTTCCTGTCCGTAAGGGCTGAAAACTTTCCTTCTCCTACTGTATCTGGTTGTTTAGTTTGCACTGTTGTTGTTGTTTGCATATCTTTTCCTCCACATGCTTTAGTATAGCTAGGCATAAACTCTCCACAACTGAAACATTTTGCTGAGTCATCTTCATTGATTCCTACAGCATCACTGCTTCCGCAAAGTGGACAAGGTTGATGCAACTTATCCCAAGTTTTATCCATGTTAGCCCTCACTATGAATTATGATTCGTCTTCTGAATCTTCTATAACTTCTTCTTCTTGTTCCTCTTGTTCAACTACTGCTTCAGGACTTTCCTTTAGCACAGCTTCAAGATTATTCTGATGTCCTTGTGAAGCATAGTTCAAAGCTTCAACCAACACATTCAATGTGCCTATCTTACTGATAGATACATTAGCACCTGCTCTCTTCTGCTCATCTTCAATTTTTGAAACATCATAGACTGATTCACCATCGTCATTTTTAATAGTAATAATCATATTAAAACTCCTCGTTATCTGAACTGGGTTCAGTATATTCAACTAAATTAGTGACCTTCACAGCTATTAACTCTGCAAACGTACCATACTTTCCTGTGTAAGGTTTAATCTTCACAGTCACTTCTGAGCCATTACCAAGACTAACATCTAAGTCATTGCCATCGGCATCAACTAACTTAGGTGCAGGGTTGGTTGTCCCATCATGTCTAATTACATTTCTACTGAATGAGAAAGCAGGTTCATCATACTTAGGCTTACCATCTCTAGTTCTAGTTCTTGATAGCCCTGCACTTTCTAATCTAGTAGCAGTATCTTCATCAGTCAACACAACTATTCCGTACTTATGTGGTTCAAACTTAGTGTTTGGTGTGCTGACATTAGCCCACATAGCTTTTCCTTCTACATACTCATACATATATTGTACCTCCTATAGGTTTAGTTTTTTTGTATTAAGTGTTTGGATTCTATCATACTTTTTCTTTTTGTGCAAGTCTTTTCTGTCTTCTTCTTGCATTGTTTCTATCTCGTGTAAATTGTATAGCCCCTTGCAAGTCTTCCCATAACTCATCAAGTGCTTGTTTCTTTTGTTCTTTGTTAAGTCTTGTAATGATTTTGATATCAGACTTCTTAGGAATCCATGTGTCCCAATAGGCTTTGTCCATGTCTTTCCATGTCCAACCTATCTGCTTGTCTAGTGTTGTTGATTTAAAATATAAATTCATAATAACCCTCGTGTTAAAATGCCTTACCCTCGTTTAACATCATGAGTACACAAGGGCAAGGACTTTGTTTCAGTGTGATGGACGATGGTTTCTAACACTCATTCCAACCTTTAGTCTACGACCACCTTTAAGGATTTTACAGTAAACTCATCTTACACTAAACTAATTTGCAGGGAAGGTCTCCGGTTTAGTTCTTATCCCATGTCATCTACAACCTTTTCAAGAAAGGATTTTACAGTAGCTCGGACACCTGCAAAACTTTAAAATCAGTCTGGTTTTAGTGGCACTAGACCAGAAACTAGCACGATATAATCGTATGTCTTTAGGTTCAGGAAGGTTAGTTGAGGGCTACACCTTTGGACATACCTATACATTAGGAGTAATTATATTATTCCTGTCCCTCTTTGTCAACTCTTAAATCTAATAATTTAACTTTATATTCATCTTTATTCCACACAACTTCATAAGCTATTTGGTCTGTAGAATTATCGTGATTATATTTAATAACATATTCTTCCCATGCTCTAAACTCTTCTTTACTCATTGGAGTTAGTTCAGTATCTTTTGTAATTATCATTTGTGTTTAGACTCCCTATCATAAATGATTAACCCTACACCTATCATACATACTACCATAAACGTAAGCACTATTACAAGTCCTATTGTATTACCCATCAGTATTTTCCTCCAAGTGTGCGTTCTCTCCTGTCAATACACCCAGTCCACCTGTAGCTGACTGCTCTTTCCATTTGTTATCAACAGCTTCTTGAACTTTAACATCTACATTAATTTCTCTATCGTTTAAAGCTCCTCTCAATCCTTTCATAATCATATTAAGATTATTAATATCTGATTCTAATTCAAGATTGATAGCTTCTAAAGAAGTTATCTTCCTGTTTAAAGTTGTTATCTCATCTGCATTATTAGTAATGCCTTTATCTAACAATAGTATACTAGCGTACATAGTTAATCCAACTACCATCACTGTTATTATTTTCATTAAGTGTGCTTTCATATTATTTATTACCTCTCTTTACATATCTATAAGTATCTGGATTCCATTCAGCATCTAACATCTCTATTAGTTCCCATTTAAGACTACTTAAATTATGAACATCAGACAACCACAAATCGTTTGTCTCGTGTAAAGTATTTAACATACTATCAAGTTTACCTATGTATTTAAATAAAGTGTCATACTCACTAACACTCATGTCAATAACTACTTTACTTTTTAATATTTTAGTTTTCATTTTCCTTGCCCTCTATATTTCTTATGGTTAGCTTTTGTATTCTTGTTCATAGTAGAGTAGCCAACATTCCTTCTACCTTGACTCGTTCTCTTACCTCTAACACCTGTTGCTGAAGTATGAGTTTGTTTAAATGCTTTTGATTTTACTGCCATTCTGTTTTATCCTTCCTTCTCTTATCGTTATATCTAACAACTCTTCTACCACTTTTATAACCTGTAATTTCTCTATACCATTTAGAATCTTTAAAAGTTATTTCTATAAAGCTAACATCTTTATCAAGTTGTTCTTCTTTTAATTCTTCTTTTCTTTTTTCTACTTCTTTATTATATTGTGTCATAGTTTTATTTATATTTTATTAATTAATTAATAATAATTTTTATTAGTATGTTTAAACTTTATAAGCATTATACATCTATTTTATTTGTTGTCAACATAAAAATACAATTTATTTCTAAGCCTTTCTAAGGGCTTGTTAGTCAACACTAATACCCTCATATGACTTGTTAAGATAACTGCTCACCATGTAGCTCATATGCTCTTCTATCCTATGTATTATATCTACTTCTGATACGTTCATTGGTTTGTCCCATGTTCTTATGTCATCATAAAGAAAGTCGACAAATGTTCTAAACTTATTAGCTGATAGTTTATTTATGATATATTCTCTTGCACATATATCTTCTAGTTTTTTGTATAAAGTTCTATTCATCAGTTCAATCCCTCCACTAAATACCAATCTTTTGTTAATATATTTTCTTGTGCTGACCACTTCCAATCAGTCTCGCCTTGTTCTCCTTCGTACTCTTCTGAACTTCCATCTTTGAACTCAACATACAAAGTACCATACTTTATGTAGTAGTCTTTGACATTGTCCCAATCAATACCTAGTTCTTCTAAGTCAAAAGTAATAGGTGCTTCATAGATACACTCTATGTATTTTGGTTTATCGCTATCAACATTCATCATCTACCTCCTTGATAAATATAAACGTCCCACTTTACTGCCTTATCTAAAGGACAAAAGGGTATCGTTCTTCTGTTATAGTCTGGGTTATTTCTACCCCACCTGCCTTGACATTTAACATAGTGCTTTCTTGTACTATGCTTGTTCAATAGGCTAACACTTTGTCTAACCTGTTGAAGCTTGTTAAGTTGTTCTAATATATTATCACTGTTTTTATCTACAGTCATTACATAATTTTTAGTTCTAGTCATCTATACACCTTCCTGTTTAAAATTTCTTCTGCTGTTGGCATAGAAGTAAAGCTAACAACTTTAGCTTCTTCCTTGCAAAAGGTAGGACTCCCTACATCATTATATATATATCCGTTTCTCCATTCTTTTATTGCTTTGTTTCTAGCGTCTTCATAGCTAGTCGCTTCTACTTCTACATCATGTATTTGTATTACATGAAGTTCTACACTATACTTCATCATCTTCCTCCCATGTTTTTACTTCTGTTATTTCTAGGGTATCTTTATACACACCCCACCTATCCCACATAATATCTATAGCATGTTCTTTGCTTTCAGCATAGTCATCTAAAGAATCTATCTGAACAGTTGTGCTAACTGTTATCTCATATACTTTCATCTCAATTCCTCCTCTAATAATTCTTTTACCATGTCTCTACTAAACCAATTAAACTCTTGGTTAGCGTTCTTCTCTAGCACATACCTAGCGTTCTCTAAACCCATTGGCTCATTCACCCATACGTTTAGAAACCTTACACTCATTTCAAGTTTGTCAAGTGTGTCAAGTATGTCTTGCTTTTCAAAATAATAATCGTTGTATAGTCTACTCATATCTTATCCCTCCATTTCAAAGTTATCTAAATCTATTTCAGCTAATCTACTAGCCTCTTGTTCTATCCGTTCTACATCATCAGAAGTTTTACTTAACTCCTTATAATGCTTCTCATAGAAACCCTCATATAAGTTCTCTATGTATATTGCTTGTCTTGTATTCATGCTCATGCTTCTACCTCCTCTAAATGTCCTACTAATTTTCCATATTTATTAAAAAGATAATCGTTAGACTCACAAAAATCTATTTGTTCTTCTAAATCCCATTCTCCAAAATAATCATATTCAATAATCATGTTTCCATCATTATCGTATTCGCCTGTTTCCGACTCAAAAGGCATATCCCACATTGAATTAATGAAATTGTCTTTAGCTTTATCATTAAGTTCTGCATATTCGTATGCTCTTATCTTTATTAATTTACTCATTCTCAATCCCTCCTGTGTAAGTAATAAGCTGTAGAAAATCCTACAATTAAATATAATAATACCCAAGTTATGTTTATGTCAAACATTTCTTTTCAACCTCCTTATCTCTACGTTATGTGGCTGTTGTTTCATAATATCTTCTTGACATCTAACAGACACCCACTCTTTTTTAAAGTCGTGTTTGTTCGCAACCTTTTTAAAATAGGTAAAGGGTATAGTCTTGTATTCATAAAAGTCCTTGTGAAGTTTCATCTTACTATCTTGTCTCATATAAATTACCTCTACCATTTACACCATAGCCCTCT
>Ga0213863_10000178_pt1 | contig 49408 bp, 49 predicted proteins | sample PICome_8_FD_160128 | JGI IMG/M metagenome (GOLD analysis project Ga0213863, IMG submission 160128) | Coastal seawater microbial communities near Pivers Island, North Carolina, United States - PICO497 | ecosystem: Environmental > Aquatic > Marine > Coastal | place: USA: North Carolina...
AGCACCTTCTGCAACAACCATGGATGCATGAACCAAACCAAACAAAGCAGCCGCAACACACAAACTGTTCTTTTTCATAAAATTCATAACCCACCTCTTCAGCACATCGCTGCTGCAAAAACTTACCTCTCTGGGTTAACGTACTCACACAGGGTAAGCCCCATCACATGTGTATCAGCATGATTTACGCTTACCACGAGTACACGATACTTATGATGCACAGTAATCGCTACCGTTTGTAACTTCGCTTGTAAAAAAGCCCCTAAAGTGGGGCTCTTTGTAACTTCTTTGTAGTTAAAAGCCTATGTGTCTTAATGGCTGAGTATCACCCTATTACTCCCACTGAATAGTGGAATTGGTTTAAACATTTGATTTATATTGCATTTAAAACCAATTTCTAACAAGCTTCTAACTACACCTTTCGTCTGTGCATACGAAGGGAACTATTGAAACCCAATAGTATTAATGCATTATTGAAAAGGCGATTGGATAGTCCCAAACTATAAAAACAAAAAATTGCTAATTAAATATATTTGGAACATTTTGCTTCGCCCACGCAACAAAGTGTTTCTCAATCAAACGCTCTGAGGCGAACTTGGAAAAATGAGCAGCACCATCTCTAAACGATGGCAAGCCATTTTCTAAAATATAAGAGCAGCTCTCTCCTTCACAAAAAATTACATTAGGGTTAAATGAATAAACATCCACTTCAGCCTTTATTTTATTAACTAACTCATCAGCTACCTTATTATGCTTTGAAAGCCTAGTTAGATCTATCGCACAATCATTGGAAGGCGCTAGAAAAGATCGACCATAACAAGTGTTTATGTTGAAACTCGGCCTTATATGAGACTGAAATAAAATTACATCTATGCCATTAGACCTAATAAATTTAATTCTGCGGAGTAAAGCTTCATATCTTTGCTCATCTATACCCTCCTCGTCACTAAGAACCAAAACAGCGTATTTAAGAGAATCTTCTGCTTCAACTATCTTGTTTATATGCTCAAACTGAATTAATTCCCTTTTTCCGATACAAGGGGAATCACCTTCAATTACTTCTCTACTCTTCTCCTTAAAGTTTGGCCATTCAACATTACAAGTTCCTATCGATAAGATCGTGTGGTGATTTAAGTCCTCACTATCAATAAAACCAGCATACAATTGGTTAGCGTAACTATTACCTAAGAGAACTATTGTTGGAGGGCGATCTTTATTCATAGAACAAAAAAACCATCCCCAGTCCTTAGCTTCTTCGATGCCATATTTGGACAGACAAGCTTCATTGTTTGCGTATTCCCATATGGGCCCAACAAACTCAGCCATTATTTCTTCATTAAGCTGAATATGGTTATCATTTTTAAATAAATCGACTCGACTCGGCACCCCTTTACTTTGATAAACATAAAATCCAATCAACCCCACCAATACTGAAGCGATAATTAATCTAGCACTAAGCTTAAATGTAACTTTTGCTCCTCTAACTGGTTTTTCTAAGTAAAAATAGGTTAGCCAAGCTAATACTACAGAAATAACAACCGCTAAAATTCTAATTTCTCTTTGGGCCATCCCTCCTTCAACAATATATAGGAAGGATAAAATAGGCCAATGCCACAGATATAAGGGATAACTAATTAATCCAAACCACACAGCAATTGGATTCATTAGAAAAATTCGGTTCAGCCAAGCCTTAGAGCCACTAGCGATAACTAACACGGTGCCTAAAACTGGAATGAGAGACCAAGCTGATGGGAAAGGAAGGCCCTCATTAATCCTAAGAACGCCATATGAAAGTAAAAAAAGACCGATAAGTGAGATTAAATTTAATGAAAGACCGCTATCAGTATGGATCCCTTTAGCTGGACTAAATCTTACTAATAATTTATCAGTCCACTGCTTAAATCGACTTAGAACATCTGACTTGTATAACAAAAGCCAAGCTAGAACACTTCCACTTAAAAGTTCCCAAAACCGCCCTACTGGCCAAAAAAAGGTTTCTGTTGGATGTGACGTAACAAAACGCAGGTTCAAATAAAAGGAAACCACCGCCACTAAGATTGTAATCGTAAGTAAATTAAACTTACGCTTCCAAGCAAGCCAAAGTACCAATGGCCAAACGATATAGAATTGCTCTTCAACAGCTAAGCTCCATAAGTGAAGCATTGGCCTAGTTTCTGCGACATTATCGAAATAACCACTTTCGTTGACCAAAATAAAATTGGTAATGAACGCAGCACCGCTCGCAACGTGCTTGCCGAGTTGAGCAAATTCATCTGCTAATAAAGCAAACCAACCAAAAGCTAAGGAGCACCCCATCACGAGGATAAGGGCTGGAAAAATTCGTCTGATACGGCGACCAAAAAAGTCAGTAAAGCTAAATTGCCCTTTGTCTAAACTTTCAAATATATGACTAGTAATCAAAAAACCACTGATTACGAAAAAGACATCAACACCTATAAAGCCTCCCTTCAACCAACTAGGGAATGCGTGGAAGGCAACAACGGATAAGACAGCAAATGCTCTTAAACCATCAATTTCAGATCGATAGGATGACGTGTAAGGAGAAGATTTGTTCACTTGGTTCACCTGGTTCACTTGGTTCACAAAGCGAACAATTGTCTAATTTTATAAATCTAACTCGGAAAGACACCATTAACTACCAATTTTATCGCACCAACAGCCACTTTTTTCTTCCTACTATCAGCAACGGACACTACTTTACGCTTAAAACCTATATCCCACTCTTCTTCAAAATTGCGCTGCTCAACTTCTATACATACTTGCTTTGCCAACGCACAATTATTCACTTTTTCGCCATCAGCGTCTGCTTGTTCAATTAAGTGATACAACGCGAATGCTATTTGAAGACTATCGATAGCGATTGGCTTTAATAGGCCGTAGCGAGCATTGGAACGGTTTGGATTACGTGTTTGCCTACCCTTCTCAAACTCAATGTGTTTTTTGAAAATGCGATTGAGTGTCTTATCTCGGCTGTTTGAACTACTCCCACTCAATAGTGACGTGTATTAAAAGTGTTGCTACACAAAGCTCTGCAAGGAGCAAAACGGAGTTTATAAGTAATTTACAACTTCCTCCGTTCATCTTGTTCTCCGACTTCTCTTATTAATTTTTTCAATATCAATTGCTTAGAATTAGTGACGATTGTAAACCTTACAGCCTTCTACACTAGCCGAGATGACGCATGAATCTAAGCTCGCCTAATTGCCCCCAGCGACATAAGTTACCACTGAAAGCTTTTTTATGACACGATATCGGACCGATAAAATCTTAGATGACCAGACCCAATGAAAGTGCCCGTGATAGTGGGAAACGGCACGTTCTATGCTGAGTTGGACAAAGTGTCAGACCAACAATATCAGCAGCTAGGCGGCATGCTAGCTGACTTAGTTATAGTATCTTCCCAGACTTGCTTGAGCCAATTTTGAAAAAAAGTGAATTTGATGGCGGAACCAACACGATATGACTGACGACACTAAATAAGACAAAGATATGCACAAATCTGGCTGGATGGTACCGCCAAGACCGAATGTGCCTAGAAAGGTTGAAGAAGCCAGACAAATAGCAAAGGACACTTACCGCAAAGCGAGGTCTAGCAAGAAAGACCCAGTGGCTATAAAAATGAAACAAAATTCATTTAAAGAATGGGCGCTAGTTGCCGACATAACTAGCGGCACGGGTAAGCTAAAAACTTACTTGATAAGAGAACTTAATTCGCAGCAATGAGGTTGAAGTTTATGAGTGAATTGAACCCTAAGATAGCCGAATCTGATGATGAAATAGAAAATTGCTTCGATGTCATGGCGGAGCTAAGAACCCATTTGAAGCGCGATCAATTCTTAGAAACCGTCAGGGAGATGGAAAAGCAAGGATTCAAGCTTGCTTTTCTCAAGGACGGCGAGAATATAGTAGCTGTCGCTGGTTATCGTATTGCTACGAATCTATTTTTGGGGAAGCACCTCTACATCGACGATTTGGTCACTTCGCAAAATATAAGATCCCAGGGGTACGGAAAAATACTCTACAACTGGCTGAGAGACGTGGCTAAAACTACGGGATGCAGTTACATTCATTTGGATTCCGCTGTTCATCGCGGCGACACCCATCGTTTCTATTTCAGAGAGGGACTGGCAATATCAAGCTTTCATTTTAGAGAGAAGCTGGATTAGTGATATCGATTCATAACAATCTATACAAAAATTCGGACTCACATATGCTCCTTTTTGAATATAAATTATTAGATGGCTCTACTACTTCTACGCTGTATTGCAATCGGGCTAACCTTCACCCATTTAAACAGATACATTATTATTAATTTTTTGATACCACTTGTGTTTGTTTACAAAACCACTCAAAAATGGGTGTTTTCAAGTAGTTTACAAGTAATTTACAACTTTTGCTTGCCAACTACCCATCTCCAAATTGCGTACTTTTTTATGAAATTCAGCACCTTAACGACTATACGAGTTGCAAGGTTTGCAACTGTTGTTACAACATTTCAAACGCAAGTATGACTTGCTAACTCGATTTAGAATTGCAAATCACTCCGCTTATTAACCTTCCGATTGAAATTTTTTCTCCTCGTTGATGCGGCACCGCATGCATTACATTGAGTCGTTATAATCGAGTGTCCGATTTCCTCTGTCCAACTTACTAAATGCGTGGACACTGGATTACCGTTGGAATCCAGTCCTCTTTTCTTCACTGTTGAACGTGGAACAGCGGTGGTAACAAAATCTTGCTTGGAAGATGATATTTGGTACGGAACCCCACAATTTTTACAAGTCTCCGACTCAATCTCACTCTTCAACAAAAACCGATAAACTTTCTTAGTTGTTAAGTAAGTTGCATACAGATTCGGCAAACTAATGATGACTAACCAACTTAACTGGCTTTTCATTTTGAAGTCTGTGCTATCCGAAGTCGCTGACAGTATTGGCAGAAAATCTAAGTTTCGGTAAATCGCTTCAACCACAGAAGTTGGCAAAAGCCGTCCATAAGATTCGATAACTTGGTATATCAAGTACATCGAGCCTAAATACATCAATACGAAGAAGACTACTGCTCCAAATAAAGCGTCTGCATACACCTTAAATTTTTGAAGGTTCATTTTTATACCTCTTTGCCAATTTTTCCTTAAATGCATTAATGCAAACGCGTTTTCAGTATCGTCAATGCCCTACACCAAACATACCACTCTCAGTTGCCTCAATATTCTCACGTGCCTTTGTGAGCAACTTGTAAGTGTTGGTACGAATGCTTTGCTTTCTCTGCGTACGTTCGTAATGAGACTTGCGGTAACCTTCTTTCAGCATAGCCTCTCTGATGTGCTCATCACTCAAGTAATCGACTTTCGTCCTCCCTACTCCGTCGTAACCAAACCTACTGTCAAACTCGCCTACATTATTCAGCAACTCTTCTCTTGTACGCTTTTTGGGCTTGTCCTTTTCCATCTGCTCTTCGTGCACCTTGTCCCAAAAAGCATCCTCTTTCTTTTGCTTCTTTTTGAGTCCACCAATAATTTTGTCGTAAACCGCCCAATACCTTTTTACATCCCTCGTTGCCGCAGACTGCAGTTTTGCAATGTCATACTGTCTGCTTCTGCTTCTGCCATCCTCAATCAAGTCATCTGCTTCAGCCGCATCAATGTTTCTCACTTGAATGCCAATCTCTAACGCATCCATGCCTTGTTGGCTTAAGTCATAGGCTAGCAAGCAAGAACGCAGACTCTTTACATCAACTTTTGGTTGCTCGATAAAGTAGGCGGCTGTTTGCTCTTCGGTAGGAGTTACTGTCATCTCTTTGAGCAACTTGTTGAGCCTTCTTTTTATGGTGCCCATTTTGATGTTTGTGGGTATGGCGACTAACTTGAAAGTGCCATCTTCAACCTTGTCAGCAATGCTGTTCACGTCAGCAACACTCGCAAATGACTCCAACTGATTAATGGGCTCTATACCAAACAAATACTGCCCACGTTTTATCCACCACTTCCAAAAGCCGTCGACACCTTCGTAAGCATGTATATCGCCGAAGTCGCTGAGTATTTTCTCAGTGCTCTTCCTAGTCTTTGTGCCCTTAAATGCTCGCCACTTCTTGTACGCCTTTTGCTCTTCCTCAGTCATTTCGACTTCGTAACCACAAGCCTTCTTGTAGTTCTTGCTTCGCTTTAGGTACTCGAACCACAGATAGTAGATGCTGTCAGCGCACCAAGTGCCTTTTACTTCTCGCCTTCCACCTCTCGCACGTTTGTCCTTCTGCCATCGCACACCACCACTATCCACCCAAGTTTTTGTGTTTGGGCTTAGCGGCTGTGGCTTCGGAAAGTAACGCACTGTCATAGTGTCAAGTATCCCTAAGTTTCTTACTTGAATATGATACACCAACCAACGAAAAGCACAATTATATGTGTGGGTGATGAAGTGATTGCCTACACGAGTGGGCGGTGTGAAACACATGTATCACACCAAGCAAATGTATCAAGTATTCACTCTTATGTTGCATGAATACGATACACACACGAAGCACACCTACTCTATACACATGTCAGCAATAACGCTGACGTAATCAAACAATTTGGAGATACAAATTATGGAAAATCAATTCGTAAAAATCATTTACAGCACATGCGAGGACGAGCACGGAAATAAGGGCTGCGAACCCATGCAGAGTCTCACGCTTGATGCCTACATGAAGGGCTACAAGAAGCGTGACAACTGTTTCACGTTAATTGTGGATGTGGACAAGGCAGACAAAACAGTAGACGAAATCGTTGCTGACGGCTGCGTGATTGTTGAACAACAGCATATGTGGGCGTAGGTGTATCAAGTATTCTTATTATTGATGCATGAATACGATACACACACGAAGCACTTCTACTCTATACACATGTCAGCAATAACGCTGACATGTTCAACAAATTTAAGGAAACAAATTATGATTAGGCAAACACAGCAACAAGCGAAAGACACTCGCAAACTAAAGCACTTCACACGCAAGTATCACTTGTCCTCTATCTCAAAACACGGACTACAACTTGAAGGGTGGAATGCCGAGCAAGCGGTGTTGAATGGCAATGCAAGTAAAAAAGCACGTGCGCAGTTTGATGTTTGCAATTTTATCTGTGGAGCATTAGGCAGATATGTGTGGCTTACAAAAGATGAGCAAGCAGAGGTTATCAATAGCACAGCACACTTCACAAAGAACGCAGAAGCACTGAAGCAAATGAAGGAAGTCACTACTTATTTAGAAGTAGATGATGAAGGCTTAGACATCATTAGTTGGAAGTTGTTGAAGCAACAACTAAACAGAAAAGCAAAGGCACGCAAAATCATACAAGGTTTTGAGCAAATTGCTGAGATGTGTGGAGACAACACTGACGATTGGTATGTAAGCAAACAGCCAATTCCTACAACAAATCTCAACTTACACATGAAGGAGGCAGCGTAATTTTTGATACGTGGAGAGCAGTAGGAATTTACCTACTGTTCACCCCCCCCCTTAACTCGCGTCTATGTGCTACTACGCATTCATCGCTCTGTTCTTAATCTCATTCAACACCTCCTCGCACAACTGCTGACTTGCCTCAAAGTCGCGTCTATAAGCCGCGTTGTCGCTGTGTGCTAAATCACGCTCTTCGTAGAACTGCTCGTATGCCGCGTTACTGCCAACAAGTTCGCCATAAAGCCTCAGTAAGGCGTCATTGCTTATGTCTTGTTGTCTGTGCTTTCTCACAAACAAGTAACTTCTATCCTTTCCCAAATATTCAACAGCAAACCTACTTTTGCTGAGCGTGTTGTCTCTGTGTCTCAAGTGCTCCAATACTTTATCTACAATCATTATGTTTCTCTCCAATGCTCGAATACTGATAAATACACAATGTGTTAGACAATAGAGACTCTACTGTCAGTGAAGACAGTAAGTGCGTGCTGACACTCGGTGTTGCTTGATAGTGTGAAGGGAGCAATCGCTTTGCGTTTTTGCTCCAATCAAGTCGCCATAATGTCAGTGTAGTTATGTGTGCCGTAGTTAGTGCCTTAAGTAATGCCGTAATGCTTGTGACGTAATGCTTGTGCCTTAGTTTTGCCTTTTGTGTTGCTGATAACTGTTATCGCTTAGTTCCTTTCTGAATGCCTTAATGCCACTTTTGATTTCTTTGTTGCAGTAACTAATCAACCCTCCAACACCGCCGTCCTTTGCTGTTATGCGTTTCCACTTGATGTCGTCACTACCGCAAATATCTGCCCATAGTTGATTAAATTGTTTTTGAAATTGTGCCTTTGTTAAGTGCTTTGGCTTTTGAATAAGCAGATGGCAATGACGTTGGTTGTAACTCACACTGAGAGCATTGTTGCCCTCTTCGACAAAAACTGCCTTGTACAGTCTGCGTCCTCGCCCACACGTCTTTCTATCTAAAACATTACGGAAATGTTTGATATGATGCTCGGCAACTTGTTGCTTCGACTTCGACAAGTGAGCAGTGACGAAGTAATCAACATGCCTACAGTCGTCGCCTTTGCTAAAGAACGAAATGCACTCGTCAAAAGCATTTGCCTCTCTCAGTTGTTCGCACCATTCTGCTAAATCAATAAGTTCACTCATAAAACTTATTTATCTTTTGTGCTTACATCAGTAAGCAAAAAGCAGAATTTTCGGTGGGTTAGATGTCTACTGCTTTGTCAGCCAAACTGCTCACATGCTCAGCACTATCACTTTGCTGTTCGTTGTGACTGTTTTGTAAGTCAATGAGGGCTTGCTGTTTGGCTATCTCTGCCATCTCAGCACTATTCATCACTTCATCCGTTGCTTGTAGCAATCGCGTGTGTGCGTCTTCATCCATTTGCCTTTTGATTTCTTTGAGGAAGTTGAAGGCTTCAGCACACGTGCCGCCGCTTCTCAGCATCTCGCTATCAATAGCGTTCCAATCACCATTGAAACTTATGTACTTGTCACACGCTCTACTCAATCTACGAAGCACTGTTTGGTTCTCGCACGTGAGTTTGAGCCAATTCCACTCTGCGGTGGTTAGCCGTTGTTTGGACGTTGCTTTGGACTTCAATCCAACAATGCGTTCAGCAATAGACATAACGCTGACGAACTGAACTCCCTCATATACCTCGTGCAATCTCATTCTTTCAGTTTCAGACACATAGTTTTGGTGTTGCGTGTTTTGCTACACAAATCTCCGCACAGCGTATTTTCAGCCGAAATTACGCCTTGTGCTGTGCTCACGTACGTTTGTGAGAAGCCCTATTTCTTACAGAAGTAAGCACAAAGTTATTTATCTGAATAAATGTTTGCTTCTTTGTAAAAGCACACGTTTCTGCGTGTACCTCCCATAAACACTGACATTTGAGACTAGGCGTCTTTTCGGTAGGAATCTGAAAAGTTTGAAAACACACTATTAGCAACACAAAACAACACATTTGCTGTGATGACGAGAGAGCAACACAAAGAGTTTTTGAAAAAGTTACTGCTAGTGAGCGAAGTCAGAGTAGGTGTGAAATGGAGCAACGACTATGAAGCAAGCGAAGGTACTGAACGAGACGGAAATAAAGAAACTGATGAAAGTGTGCGAACTGACGAGATACGCAGAACGCAACAGACTGATAGTTAGTCTCAGTGTACTTAGTGGTATGCGAGCGTGTGAGATTGCCAACTTGCGTATCAACAACGTGCTTAGCGGCACAAACGAGGTTTTGGACTTGATTGTGTTGGATAAGGAGCAAACAAAGGGCAATAAACGGCAGACTGTTGTCGTCAGTACAGCACTTAAGAAAGAGATTCTGCGTTACGTAACTGCTAAACCACAGTTGCTCAAGCGAGATAAGGGTGGATTTCTGCTGAGAACACAGAAAGGCTCGTTCAGCAGTCAAACAATTCAAAACTTGTTTAGGCAGTTGTACGAGTTAGCAAACATCCCACAAGCAAGTTCACACAGTGGCAGACGCACGTTCATCACTAAGTTAAGTGAAAACGGCGTTGCTGTGCCCATCATTCAGAAGTTAGCAAGACACTCTTCGCTGAGCACAACACAGCGATACATAGAAGTGAGTGATGACAAGTTGTACAACGCAGTTAACACAGTAAGTTACTGAATTAATTAATAATTAATTCGAAAAATGGCTGAATTTTCCCTAATTGTTTTTGGAATTTTCCTAATTTCAGTGTTTGGTGCTGACAATTTATTGGAATTTCTGTGGGGTATAGCGGCAATTACGTCGAAATTCATCGTGTACAGCATTGGAGCAGTAGTAATTTTCGCTCTAATTTTTTGAATTTCGGATGAAATTGTGTGACGCACGAATGAATTTCGGCGGAAATAAGCGTCACACAGCGTCTTACAGCAACGTTTGTGCTTCAGCAGTACAAACACATGCTCATTTTTTGAGTGTTGTTAAGTGGGGTTTTAATGCGTTGTGAGGGCATTGAGCAGATGAGACTAACTCTTATCTGCTCGCACTTCTCTCATCATCAACGCATTCGCCTCGCTGTTCCCAATTTTGGTGTGGTAGTAGGTGTTAGTGATGTGATTAACACTCGTCCCACAGTCCAATGCGAACTGAGTGAGATTAGTTACTCCGTTAGTCAGCCTCTGTGTGATGCCATAGTGGCGTAGGCTGTACAACGACACGTTTCTTGCTTTGTAGTCATCAATACCCACACGCTCCATCAACTTATGAAACTGATAGTCAAGTGCTCGTCTGTTGTGCTTGTTCCAATGCGTGCCATTGTCCATCGTAAACACAAAGTCTTCTTTCTTTGTGTGCTTACTGATTTGCTTCAACCTATCAAAGTGCTCACCGCCTCTGCTCACAAACACTCTGCTTTTTCGCACCTTACTCGTGTGTGCTTCAACGGTGATTTCCGCCAAACGCTTACCATGCTTTTCGTATGTCCTAACGTTCTTCCATTTCAGCCCAAACAACTCGCCATTTCGCATCATTGTGTTCGCTTGTATTAGGAACCAATGTCTGAACAAGTCTCTATTGAACAATCGCTCGTCACTGCCTAACGCCGCTTCATTCAGTCTTGCTACTGCCTTTTCTTTAGATGCTTTGCTACACCACGTTCGCAAGTCTTCGTAACAAGCCTTGTACTCACTATCAGTGAAGGTTGCTCGACGTATCGCCGCTCTGTCCTCACCCCTCTGCTTTATTTTAGGAAAGACGTATTTCGCTATGTTGTGTAAGCCTTCGTCATACGCCCACTTACAAAAGTGATTGATAGAGGATTGCTCGTTAGCAATCGTTACGTCCTTTGCACCCTTTTCCCTACGAAAACGCTGATAGTCCATCAGTGCCTTCGCTGTGTAGTTGTCCAATCTGTACTCGGCGTTCACAAAGCGTTTGAACCAATTCATGTGCGTTCTAATAGTGCCCCACCTACCAACTGTGATGCTGTCCATCTGAACTTCGTAGTCATACCTATGCTGTAGGTATTGCTCTACTGCTTTGTAAACAGTGGGCGAGAAGATTGCTTTGCCTTCAGACTTGAGTACGAGCAACTTGGCGTGCTCTAACGTCGCCTTATCAATCGCACTCGCTTTGTCTTTAGTCCGCAGACTCTTTTGGAAGTACTTGTCAGCGTCGCCGACGTACGCACGCATATGCCAAATGCCACCACTCTTTGCTGTTTGAAAGATGGTGACGGCGTCATTGCAGATTTTTGTTTTATTGCGGTAGAACGACTGTTTGTCGTTGTCAGAATTTTGCTGTGTGTCTTTAAGTTCTCGCTTCTCAAAGTCGACAGCCAATACTTGTCCTCTGTTCATAGTAACGCTCCTTTTCTAAGTCACTGTGAACATTATGGACTTGGACTTGGAGCGTATCCGCTTCAAGCATTGTACTATCAGATACTTGATACACCTACGATTTTCAGTAGCGGCACGTGTTTACAAGTTTGTTTACAAAAACCGCTCAAAAATGGGTGTTTTCAAGTAGTTTACAAGTGGCAAAAGTCAGTAAGTATGAGGCTTACAGCCCATATCACTACTCCCACTCAATAGCTGGGCTGAATTAAAGCCAATTAAAACAATAATTTACAAGGGCGCTCCACGGGTTTGTAACTCGTTTGCAAATAAGCTTATTCATTCTGCTTCTCTAAGCCAAAGTTCCTACCAACTGTTTTCAACAACTTAACTTGAAAGCTGTTGCAAACCTTGTAATGATATATATAGTTGATTCTCAATTTCTACAAAAGCGCCCCAAAAACAGAGCCTACGCAACGAGCCCAAGGTCCTGTCTTAGAGCGACCGCGGAGCGGGCAGAGGAAGGAAATATAGCAGGGAATATATAAACGCAGTGATAAACGTGAAAGACAAAGTCGTCCTCATCACAGGTGCAGGAGGAGGAATAGGGCGAGAACACGCTCTGGAATTCGGACGCCGTGGCGCCAAAGTGGTGGTCAACGATTTGGGTTCAAACGTCCGAGGTGACGGAACCAGCGACCTCGCTGCAAACGTCGCAGCAGAAATTATGGCGCATGGCGGCACCGCGGTATCTAACAATTACTCGGTCGCCGACTCTACTGAAGCCAAGGCAATAGTCCAACAGGCCATAGATGAATTCGGTCGCATTGATATTGTGATAAACAATGCCGGCATCTTACGAAATCGAACATTCAAAAATACTACGCCAGATGATTTCAAGCTTGTTGTCGAAGTCCATTTGTTAGGGTCTGCCTACGTCACCCATGCCGCTTGGCCTTTTATGTATGAGCAGAACTTTGGAAGAATAATACTCACCTCATCTGTTTCTGGGATTTTTGGACAGTTTGGTCAGAGCGCTTATGGTGCGGCCAAAATGGGTATGCTGGGGTTGATGAATGTTCTTGCACTAGAGGGCAGATCCCATGGGATCAAAATAAACTGTCTTTCACCTGGAGCCGACACGCGAATGACGGCTCTAGATAAAGAGCTTGGTATTGACCCGGATAACCCAAGGCCGCAATCACACCCTAAGTTGGTAACGCCTATAGCCCTGTTCCTGGCTAGTGACGATGCACCGAATGGTATGGTGATTCATGGACTCAGTGGCCGATATTTGCGTTCAGAAACCTTTGTGAACAAAGGTATAGCACTTGACTCGGACGCTCTCGCAGAAGATCTGGTCCGTAATATCGATGAAGTTTTAGATATGTCGAGCGCAAAGGCGCTTGCAGAGCCGGGAAATATCGCGCTGCTCGGCAAATAGCCTATCGGCTTGGGGATCCTTAGACACGTAAAGCTTCAAACTCGCGCAAATGCTGTCGCTAACAGAGTAACACCGACGCTGCACCCATCACACGAAGTCGCTAAGTTGCGATCATACTTTGGCCGCGTAATATCTCGCCGAGTTCACCCACGCATTGATTGCCTCTTTCAAGCCCTCAATATCATAACCAGCACCAAACCGTGACTGCTCGTGCTCTCCAGAGGAAGCTACAGAATTTACCCGCAAGCACTCCCCCGACACTAGCCGTTTCAGGATGCTAGGCAAATCCAACTTTTTTGGTTCCATCTAGGCATCCTTCTCGCCATCTGGCATTGCCGTGAATAAGCAAGAGGCTTCTACAATTCTCAGATCGCGGAGCACAATACTCAAGGACCTGCCCTGTTGCGTCTTTCGATCGCCTCAGATCGCGCGACCAACTCTCTGGCCCTCATAACAACAGGCAGATCCACCATCTTTCCCTTATGGGCGAGAACTGCATTACCTTCTGACTCCGCCTTAGCGAACTCGGCCAGAAGCGTTCGTGCATCCGCCACATCCTCAGGACTTGGGGTAAGAATTTTGTTCAATATCGAAACCTGTTTTGGATGAATACAGAAAGCGCCTACCATCCCCAATTTCGCAGCTTGGTGGACCGCCTCTGAAAGCAACTCTGTATCTTCAAACAACGAGATCGACGCAGGAAACCCAAACGGCAAAATGTTTGCTCGTCTACAAGCGAAGGCGACCTGTTGATTTGGCCAGTAAAGTATCTCCGAGACTGGTTGCATATTGGCCGAAACTGCAAAATCCTCAGAGCCTAGATTCATACCAATCAATCGAGATGAGCACGTAGCAATCTCATCTAACCTTGGTAAAGCGCTCACATCTTCAATCTGCGCTATCAATTTGACTCGGCCGGCCAACAACCCCCTCTCTTCTTCTACCGCATCCAATATTGCTGCTGCAGTTAATACCGCAGCTGAATCCTCAACTTTCGGTAGTACGAATGCGCTAACACTCTCGGTCGTGCAAGCATTGATGTCCTCATCAAGGTACTCTGCGTTTACGCGAACCAAGACGTCGGTTCCTCGCTCAAAAATCTGCTCAGCCGCGGATGGAACCCCCAGACGACTACTCGCCTTCTGCTCGGGAGCGACACTGTCTTCCAAATCCAAAATAATGGCGTCGGCACCACGAGAGTGCGCTTCGGCAACAAACTTTCTGTTGTTTGCAGGAATAAACAAGAGTGAACGCCAAGCAGGCAATCTATCATCCATATTCAATGACCGCCGCCGCTGACATACCTACAAAACCTTCATGGCTGCGAGTCCACGCACTGATTTGATTTCCGGATCGCTTTAAGCAAACAGTAAAGGGATCCATATCGAATAGTGGGCGTTGGGCTCTGAAACTAAATTCAGTAACAGCCGCGCCATCGCAGAATTGACGGATACAGTTGTTAAGAATGGTTACCTGAAGCGGCCCATGTACCACGAGGCCGGGATAACACTCCTCTTCCACGGCGTACTGCCGATCGTAGTGAATTCGATGGCTGTTGTAGGTCAATGCTGAAAATCGGAAAAGCATTACTGGGTCAGGTTGAATCTCTACCGACCAGTCGTAACTGCTCATGAGCTCTTTGCCAGGAGGTAGCGGAGAAGGTCCTGGGGGCTTCTCTCGATAAACAATCCTCTGCGTTTCGTCTATGCAAACTACGCCAGACTGTTCTATTGTGTGTTTGACGGTAACAAAGACGAGTGGCCCTGTTGATCCTTCCTTAAGTTCTACGCTGGCAATAGCCGAGCGCTTAGTCGCTGGTGTACCAAGGAAAATTGGATGACGGATTTCGAAGTCCCCTGCAGCCCACATCCGACGCGGTAGTGGTACCGGCGGAAGAAAATTGCCTGTTTTTGGATGCCCATCTGTACCTGTGGACGATGCACTAGGGGTATCTAGAAAATAGAGCCATTGCCAAGCGGGATGCAAGATATCCCCCGCCGTTGGTGCCAATGGGTAATAATCAGGACGCCTAAGCATCGCGGACAAAGCCTGTGCTTTGAAAGGGGACAAGTCGTCATCGGTGGTCTGTTCTCGATCAACCCAGGCCTCCAACGCGGTAATCTCAACTTTATCTTTCAAATCGTTCATAATGAAAACCGCTCAACTATCGACCTTTCCATTGAGGCGCGCGCTTTTCAATAAATGCTTTTGGCCCTTCTTTGTAATCCTCGGTTTTCGCAATTTCCTTGAATTCAGCATTACCCGCTCGCAACAGCACGTCATCTTCATCAATTATTGCTCGACTCGCTATACGGCGACTCGCCTGTACAGCGAGAGGCGCGTTTATAGCGATCCGCTCTGCAAGATCCAGAGCTGCCGACATCACCTGCTCGGCAGGAACAACCTTGTTGACCATCCCTAGGTTGAATGCTTTGTGACAAGTGAGCAGATCTCCAGTAAGAATGACCTCCATCGCCGGCGCCATGCCTATTGCTCGGGGCAACCGGAATAACCCACCCGCTCCAGCGATTAACGAGCGCTTTACTTCAGGTAGTCCGAAATCCGTTTGGTCTGAACAAACGATCAGATCACAAGCAAGAGCAATCTCCGTGCCACCAGCAAGGGCAGATCCGTTAATCGCAGCAATCAAGGGCTTAACCCGTTCTCGGCTCACCAAGCCAGCGAAACCGCCTTTCTTAGTGGATAGACTCCGCCCATTTCCTGCCGCAATTTCCTTTAAATCAGCACCAGCACAAAACGTCGGGCCGTTAGCATCCAGGATGGCGACCCAAAGATCAGGATCAGATTCAAACTCGTCAATCGCTGCTTCTATTCCAGCGGCCACCTCACCGTTAACCGCGTTCCTCGCCTCAGGCCGATTTAACGTGATCACCGCAGTGCGTTCTTTTTTTTCAAACTCAACAACCATGTGGTACCTTTTTTTTTGGGAGTTAGACTCAGACCTCCGGTGAAAAAACATTTAGCCCGGCGTTGTTAGTTACGCGTCCACTGCGACCAATAAATTCCTCCCTAGTCATTGCCCGTAAAACATCACAATCTTTTGGTGTGTTTGCAACGAACCTAGGTGCAAGAGGATCATCCAAGCCACCAAGACGACCGATCACAATACCTCGCTCGGGCTGCTCGTCTCGATTAAAGGTCACCGAATAGGTTTCAATATGTGCAATACCAGACGGGTGATCAACACCACTTGGACGAGTCATATCGTCGATGAGCGCTTGATAAGTAGCCGGTGATTCACGCTGCCACTGGGACTTTGTGGGAACTGTCGAATAGATTCCCGCAGCGTGTTTTCCCAGAAAACCACCATTTGCCGTGACCATGCCGAACTTCCCTGGTTCCGCGCGCAGCCTATCGACCATGGCCGCAATTGAATTCATGACGTAGTTGTTACCCGCGCCGCCGTGAAAAGGTAAACCACCAGTAACAGTAAGAGGCCTTGAATCATGTTCGCCTATACCCAGTTCGTCACGAGCAATTTCTACTGCGCTGGGGAAACAAGAATATAGATCGAAGAAATCGATATCGTTAATCGAAATCTGCGCCATGTCGAGTGCCCGTTCTCCCATTAATCGAATGGCAGGGGAACTGAAATAGTTAACGCGATCGGAAATATTCCAAATCTCAGTGCAGTCCGCGCAGCCATGCAGAAATATCCAGGAGGATTCATCAATGCCATGATCCTTTGCGTAACCCACGGATGTGAGTAACAAAGCCGCAGACTGGTTGTCTTGGTTCATCGCACACATCAATTTCGTATACGGCCAACTAACTAAACGATTGCTCGGTGATGCAGTAACGATCTCTTCTGCAGACCTAGACACCGGAAACCATGCGTGTTCCGACTGAGCGGCCACATCAGAAAATTTTGCAAACAATTCGCCCACAATCTGCTGATGCTCATCAATGCTTCTCCCGTAATGGCTCCGAAGAGCATTCTCAAACAGCGCGTAAACATCTGAGGGATTAACAATGCCGTGGGCAGTTTCAACAGGGGTTGCCATTTCTTTGAAGCTATACAAGTACTTCGGATCTTTTTGTGAGGGTTTATGCCAATCGGGTTTGTCCCCGTTCTTTATCATGCGTCTTGCCGAGTCTATAGCCTCGGCTCCGGTAAGAAGCACCATTTGACTGCGACCTTTTGAGACTTCTTCAGCATATCGATTCACGAGGTACTGTGGGCCATTGCCACCGTTCGGCGCCAACCATTGCTCTGCTTTATCAGCCCCTAGGCGCTGAGCTACTTCCGCTGGTGAGTTTTGGGTAGCCTCTCTGAAGCTCCTTACTACAATTAGTGCATCCAAGTCGCGAAGGCGGGCGAGGTCCAACCCGGCATCCTTTGCGGCTAAACGCGCTGCTCGCTCCATCAGATCAACAGGAGAAGATGCGTGCTGCAACCTCACCTCTTTTTGAGTTACTTGTCCAACGCCAACAAGAACAGGGGTGTTCAAATCTAGCATCTATAGCTACTCCTATTGCCACCTTCGAAGCTACTTAGTCATGATGTGAGCTGGATCAATTCTTCAGCAAAGCTCTACAACGAGCCTTGTTATGCAATCATCGTGTTCTAAATTCCTCGGCATTCGCCGAGAGAGTCGCCAGCTACACGAACTGGTTAACAGGTCTTTCCTACGCCCTGTTATTTTTTCTAGCGCTAGCCATCTCGCAAAGTTTGACTCCACCCTTAAAACCGTCAATTCCAGTGGCTTACCTTGTTAACACCACTCGCAAATAGTGGTTAATAAAAAGGCGTTCGCCACATCAAAAGAGAACCGCATTTAACGCGGCTTGAACACGGTTAATACCTTGTTTAACGAATCCCTTGCCATGCTTCCAACATTGCCTCTTCTTCATTCTCCACAAGCGCTGATGTGCTACCAAAATGCCACGTGGCTCGTGCCTCTATGTCGTAGCGCGGCCAGGATGGTTCATCACCATGAATGAACCGAGTCCATACAGCGTGCATTTCATCGGCTAAACCCTGGGGCAATTCGCCTTTACCAAGCATTATTTCAAGACCCGGTGCCGTAAGCGTGTTGAAGCAAAAAGGAATTTCCAGAGCATGAGTGGCTTTCAATTTACCTGAACGCGACTCCCAGTCGAATTGATAGAGCCACGTATCCGCGTCGTACTCGGAACGAACTTCTGCTAGGCGGATGGCGGGAATCTTAAACATAAAGTCGGTGGCCAGACGGGTAGAGAGCGTTTTCGTATCAGCGCCTGACAGCAAGGCTCGGTAACGCTCTATCAGAGCAACATCGCCATAACCCGCTGCCTGTTTCGCTAATCGGCTTTCAGACACTTCATTCAATACAAAGAGAGTTGCTTCATCTTTGTTGGACCCTGTCAGCACAGGAATATCCGCTCCAACTCCTAATTTGATAGCGGTAAGCGGACTCACAGGCAGGACTTCGTTTCCGACAACAGGATAGAAAGCCTGGACACCTGTCAGTAAATTGGGAAACTTCTTGTCAACACCATTCTGAGCCCTGAGAATGGAAAGAGCATCTATCTCCTTGAGTTCAGAGGCTGCCTTAATAGCTAGCGTTTCAAACAGGAGACTGGTGACCTTCTGTCCCTCTTCGGCAGTCAAAGTAGCATGCGCTGCACCGCTTTGCGATATGACACGATGGAATAAACCCTGAGCTCGCTGTGAACCCAACAGCGTAGAAACCGAATAGCCACCGGCAGATTCACCGGCAATGGTGACTCGATCTGGATCGCCGCCAAATTCCGAAATGTTATCGCGGACCCATTCGAGTGCGACGATCTGATCCAGGATGCCGTTAATGCCCGAAGTTGCGTATTCTTCACCGAACTTTGAGAGATCAGTAAAACCGAACGCACCCAGCCGATAGTTGATTGATACAACAACAACATTGCCGTTACAGGCAAAACTATTACCGTTATACCACGGAATCGCACCCTGACCGGTACGATAGCCGCCACCGTGAATCCAGACCAGAACGGGACGCAAGGGCCCATCAACACTCGGAGTGCAAACGTTCAAGTAAAGACAATCTTCATCCCAATTGACCTGCGCATCCATCATGCCCCCACTTGGAATTTGTGGAGCAGCCCGGCTGAAACGAGTCGCATCACGGATCTCCTGCCAGGGTTCTAGCGCTCCTGCGGCTTTGAATCGACGCGTGCCGACAGGTGGTGCCGCATAAGGGACACCGCAGAATAGCAATGCACCATCTTTTTCTTTCCCTAGGATGGGACCGGACCGAGTTGTCGCAACCGGATTGAATTGATCAGTCATGATCACTACGCATAGAAGTATTAAGTGGCTCTTTCGTGAGCGTTGAGAAGCAAAAGTTCACCTTCACTGTAGCTCGGCGACTAGCTGCTTTCGCAGCTCAGCTTTCGCGATTTTTTCTAGAGTCGCTCTGGGTAACGTATCCACGATTCTCACTTCACGAGGTCGTTTAAAGTCTGCCAGAGCGTTCTCGCATGCCGCGTTAATCTCATCGAAAAGCACTTGCTTGTCAGCCCCAGCAACCGCCAGTACAAACGCTACGGGAACTTCATTGAGCATTTTGTCAGGTTTAGCTACAACCGCTACTTCGGCAACTTGGGGTGTTGCCGATATCACCCGCTCGACCTCAGCAGCGCTGACGTTCTCACCCCCTACTTTGAGCATATCTTTCAGTCGGTCTTCAAACGAAATCGTGCCATCTTTGTTTAGCCGCGCACGATCGCCAGTAATGAAGTAGCCCCGATCATCAAAACTTTCCTCAGTGGCCTTAGAATTATTCAAATACCGGTCGAAGAGAGAAACCCCCGGCAAACCCTTTATGCGTAATTCTCCCGAATTATCCGGCTCTACGGGCTTCCCTTCTGGATCGATAATCGCAATCTCATAAAGAGGCGAGGGACGACCCAATGTGTAGGGGGTATCATCGTGAATTACAGAACCGACAATGCCAAGAGTTACCGTCTCCGTCATACCCCACCAACCTACGGAACGCACATTGAACTTTTTGGCGTAGAGTCCGTTCATGCCAACACCCCACATACGGAACTTATGATCAGGCACTTCCTGTTGCTTCAACGCGTTTGCACAAAACGGCACCATAGCCCCCCAAGTACACCCGTTTCTGACGGCAACCTCCCAGTAGCGACTCGCGGAAAACCTTGGCTGCAGCACCATCGTGCCCCCTACCCAGAGCGTCGAGAGCGTTGAGCAAGACATCGCATTCATGTGAAAAAGCGGAAGCACAACATGATGTACGTCAGACGGCATTAATCCTTCATGAAATGCACTACCTCTTGCCGCCCACAGTCCGTTAGTGTGCGTCCAAACCACCCCTTTAGGCCTTGAAGTTGTCCCTGACGTATACATCACACAGAGGGGCGCGCTAGGATCGACGACACGCTCAGGAGGCCGTTCGTCCGCATAGAGACCAGCGAAACATTGTTCTTCGGCAACCACCCCGGTGGCCTCAACACCTGCGTCGTGATTTATTACCGCAATCCAGCTCAAATCGGGGCAATTGTCCTGAACAAGGTTGACGAACTTGGGCTGTGTGATAGCGGCTTTCACACCAGCGAAGGTTGCATAGTAGTTCAGTTCCGCGCCAGCAGACCGGGTGTTTGTCGTAACTGCAATGGCACCGAGACGCGCACAAGCGAACCAGCTGAGCAGGAATTCGGGGCAGTTTTCCAAGTGCACGAGCACGAAATCGCCTTTACCGATACCGCGCCTTGCCATGCCCGCTGCTATTTGTCTGGTATCTTCAGCAAACGATGCATAGGTCCACGTCAGCCGCTCGGTTTCAAACGGCTCCCAAACGAGAAAGACGTGATCAGCACGCAGCTTGGCTTGCTGATCCAACAAGGCGGGCACATCCCACCCGGCAAACGGATTTGCTGATAGCTTCTGAAATGTTGATCGTGACACCGCTTCCGGACTCCCATCGTAAAATTGAAACCAATTCCGCTCAAAGACCTCAACTAAAAAGATAGGGCTCCAGCGTGTCCAGCGCCCTTGCCCGGCGCTTCAGCGCTCCCTTGCCACCATAGTACGCAAGCGATCCCGGTTCCGTTCGCCCATAGCCAGTGAAGTTCCCGAGGCAATCTCGCAGCGCTGCGCTGGCCACATCCGCAGCCGCACAATGCTCTGAAAATTCAATTTCATCCTCTTCTCTTATATCAACAACCGATACATCGAGTTCGCGCATCTTGGTGAGCAAATTGACGACGTACTCACTGTGCTCTTCGATCGCATCCAAAAAATTAAAGCTGGCGCCCTGGCCTTGAGGACCCGCAACGATAAGTAGGTTCGGGAATCCATTGGTGTGCAGACCAGTGAAAGTTCGCACACCTGTCTCCGCCCACTTTTCGTCAATGGTTTGTCCATTGATACCAGTTACCCGGGCAAAAGTCTCACGAGACATAAAGTCAAAACCCGTTGCGTATATCAGAACATCGAATTCGTACTGAACCCCATCATGTACCACGCCCTTTTCATTAATTTCTTGGACACCCAATGGCGCAACATCAACTAAGTGAACATGTGACATGTTTAAGGTGGGCAGATACTCGTCATGGAAGGTCGGCCTCTTGCACCCATAAGGGTAATAAGCCTTTAACGATTCCGCGACCTTCGGATCCTCAATGATCGCATCAACCCTGTCACGAATCTGCTCCATGATCCGATAGCTTGTTTCAAGGTCCCTCTCAATCTGCTCTTCGGGTGAAAGCTCCGGGCCTTCACTTCTGGTACGTCGCTTGGGCTGTTCTGCCTTGCCGGAGAGAAAGGCATCGTTTGCCTGCAAGGCGCGCCGGCCAAACAGTTTTGCGAAACGTTCCCTTCTGCGCTTTGCCCAGCCTGGTTCATTTTTCCACTGTTCTATCTCTTCCTGCGTTGTCTCACGCTGATCCCGGACGTCAATGGTGGACGGTGTGCGCTGAAAAATGTGCAGTTCGCCAACCTCTTTGGCAATTTCAGGAATCACCTGCACGGCCGTCGCCCCTGTACCGATAATCCCGACCCGCTTGCCTGTCAAATCAACGTCATAATCCCATCGTGCGGTATGGAAGGAGTCCCCCTGGAATTTCTCCATACCTTCTATTTTCGCTAGCCTAGGTGTCGTCAGCACGCCGTTGGCGATGAGCAAAAATTTCGACTTCATTTTGTCGCCGCGATTGGTCTCTACCGTCCAGCGTTTCGCTTCATCATCCCATTTCGCGCCAGTTACCTCCGTGTGAAACAGGCAGCGGTCGTAGAAGCCAAATCTTTTCGCCATGCTCTGACAGTACTCATAAATCTCGAAACCCGATGCAAACTTGTGTTTTGGGAAGTAACCCATTTCATCGAGCAAGGGCAGATAGGAGTACGACTCAACATCACAGGCGATGCCGGGATAGCGATTCCAGTACCATGTGCCACCAACATCACCGGCTTTATCGCAGAACCTCACGTCAGTGAAGCCAGCATCACGCAGGCGATACCAGAGCAACAATCCAGCAAAGCCCGCGCCGACAACCATAATCTCGCATTCATCATCCAGTGACTCACGCTCGACGGGCGGTGCTGAATGGTGATCCTCAAGGTAGCGCGCGAAATCCCCATCCATCGCAACATAGTTGTCCGCCCCGCGCCGACTTTCCTTGAATTTATTCATTTGCGCTTTGGCAGCATCATCCCACTTAATGGAGGCGTTATACTCCGGTAAGGTTAAATGGCTTTTGTCTGTAACGACTTCATAACCACGACCCTTGATTCTCTCGGACGCCTTTTCTGCGCGTGTATCGAAGATCTTTTCCCCGGTCGCGGGATTAATCTGGATCGGCTTTCTATCGTTCACAATATCTCCTAATTTAGTTTTTAACCCATTTCATTAAGGCAATCGTTCAAACCTGCAACGCCTTTTTCAATCTAAGCCGTAAGACACCGATACTCCGACAGCGGAGGGTTTGCCGTAATGGCACCCGACTTCGTTACATTCAAATGTGATTACCTCGTCTGCCAAGTTAGCGCCGTATACCGATATCCGCCATTCACTGTCTGGCGAGAAAAAGCTCACTCGTGCATCCAGTTGGTGATAACCGTCCGTCTTAATTTCGTTGGTGACACGGTTAAAGGCACTATCGACCCGGTACCAATCTAGACGCGCGTTACCCATCCAATTACCCATGGAAAACTCGCGGTCGGTTGAGATGCTCCACGAGTATTTGGGTGCGTTGGGCAGCCTGTTACCTTTCTTTGCTGGAACGATCTCACCATTCGGACCGCGATAATTCCCCGCGGCATCCCCTTTGATCTCCGCCGTCCAGTTACGATCGTATGCAAAGCTCACACCCCAGCTATCGGTCAGCGCTAAATCCATCGCGATCTCCGCCCCCTGGCTCACAGCACCATCATCGAGATTGTCGTTGTAATCCTGAAATGCCAGCAGCGTTGTTAACTCGACCAGTGGCTGAAACACAAGCGTGTCCTCCCAATCGAGGTGGTAGAATGCAAACGTTAGGTTGGCCCGATCGTCCCAGAACGCGGATTTAAGCCCGAGCTCGTAGCTGAGGACCTTATCGCCATCGACCGTGAGGCGCGACTTGAAGAAGTCCGCCCGCTCCTGTGCGCCAGGCTCTCCCGTCTTAGCGAGGCCCTCCAACTCTTCGATGACCCCTGGCAGGTCAGAGTTTATCACCCCGGGGCGAAACCCCTGCGATACCGTAAAGTAGCTCATGAGGTTGTCCATGGGTCGCCAAGTAAGCGTGGCTTTGGGCGAGATGAACTTGTCGGTCACGTTTTCGGCGAATATATTTGTTTCTTTCTCGATGTCGGTGTACCGCACGCCAACAAGCAATTCCCATTGATCGTCGAACGCATAGCTGACCTCACCAAAAACCGCGGTCTCGGTCGACTCTATAGTGGAGTTTGGGAAGATCGGAGCAAACGCTGCATCGACCATCCCCACGGTTGGTCGGGCATACTCAAATCCCGGGCGCAAGGCAAACCAAAACGCGGGTTCATCGACGCTCACCGCACCACCGTTGAACGCTTCGTCATCCTTGTAATAAAGGCCTGCTGACCATTGCCACTTGCTATCATTGTTGGATAAGACGCGCAATTCCTGCGTGCGCCGCTCGGTTTCACGCCGGAACAAACCGAAAGGACCCGCCCCCCCGATCGGATTCACACCGGCAAGTGCAGGGTCGAACTGCCCGAGCAAGCCATTGGCGGCAGCAATAAATCCTCCGACAAACCTCGGGGTGAGCTCCTGGGCGAATTGGTTTTCGCGTTTGAATTCGGAGCTGGTGAATTCGATGTTAGCCCAGTCAAGCTCGTAGTCCAGGTTGAAGCTGTAGATTTCGACTTCGGCCGTACCGCCATTGGGGAAATCAGATTGGGTGAGTTCTGAGTTGGTGAACCCCGCACCGATCGTCCCGACGCTGGGTCCCCCGTAGTCTGCCTCCGTCTTCTGCGCAGAGAGGCCCAGTGTGAGTCGATCCGTTGGATACCAGGCGAACTTCGCCCGGAAACCGTCCTCATCGCGATAATCCACGTCCTCCTCGGAGCGCGGTGCCGCGATGTCGAGGAACCCAGCGCGCTCCCGGTAGAAGCCAGTGACACGCAAGGCCAGGGTGCCAGTAATCGGCACATTGAGCATCGCGTTAACCAGATAGCTTGGATCGTCGGTCTCAGCCATTTCCTCCCATTCAGCCTTGGCGCCGTAGTAAAAACCGCTGGTATCCGGTTGCTTGGAGATATAACGAATGGCACCACCGAGGGTCGACTCCCCGTACAAAGTACCTTGTGGTCCCTTGAGCACTTCGATTCTCTCCATATCGAATATGGAGCCATCGATCTGGCTTATGCCAGTTCCAGTATTGCTGTCCGTCACAGAAACGTTGTCGATGTATACCCCCACAGTCGGGCCGCCTTCACCGGGTTGAGTGAGACCACGAATGCTCACCGTGTTATAGGAGGCGCCGTTCGCTCGGTAAGACAACCCCGGTACGGACGTATACAAGGTCTGAAAATTGACTATGCCTTTCTGCTCAATATCTTCCGCAGTCACAGCGGTGATGGACAAAGGCGTGTCCATCAAAGCGGTATCTCGGTGGGTGGCGGTCACGACAACCTCCTCGATAGTCCGCTCCTCTACATTCTCTGCATTCTCTGCCAACGCCACTTCCGCCGACAGTGCCGCGGCTGCCAAAGCCATCGCTCTAAATATCCGTCTCATATCTCCTCCTCTCCAACCTACGGTTTATGATGTCTATGTGATAACTCATTATCGTGAAGTATATATATCCTAATACTAAATAGGCACCTACGCAACAAGTGGATATGTGGATATGTGGATATGTGGATATGTGGATATGTGGATATGATGTGTACCCCTTAAAAATATAGTAATCTAACGATTTAGCTGTATAGTTAAGTAAGATGAAAACGACGAATGCCAAACGAGAAAAATCGAACGCGACTAGATCGCGCCTACTGGGGGTGGCTGATACATTGTTTCGGCGATACGGCTTCGACGACACGACCCTTGAGAGCATTTCTAAGGAGGCGGGGTTTCATGTTCAAACTCTGATTCGCCACTTTAGAACCAAAAACGACCTAATGCTCGCTTTGCTCGATAAAGACGTCGCCGAGTTTACGGACTTCATGCAAACACGCGAAAAAAGCGCACTGTCCAGGTGGCGCGACTGGGTCGAGTTCAACGCAGCAAGAACCGATCCGGTTGAACCGTTGGCTATCGCTGAAGTCGCGGACTACTGGCATCGCTATGAGGCAACTCTGGCCCAAGAAATAGGTCAGGACATGGGCGTCGATAGTAGAAAAGACTTACGCCCATTGCTCGCAGCTTGTATGCTCGTTGGCGCGAACAAGCACACGGCGCACGAGATGACGTCATCGGGGCGAACCAAGAACTGGGTCGCTGATATGCTGAACGTTGTCGATGTGGCTGTTGAACACCTTTCTCTAAGTCTGGGGCTTAATAAGCAACCAAACGTCAATCTTTCCAGAACCAAGTCAATATAAGCCTGGCGCCATAACCGCTCCCTCTTAAAGGCAGGAGTACCGCCGGCGACGAATACCTAATATAGTTCTCTCATTGCTGCCTTCTGAACAGGGCCGAAACGTCTATGCACTGGCACTCACTTCGTGTTGCTGTCGTTATCGGTAATAAGGCGAATCACGATTCGACATTCGATAATTTCTTTTGACCGCTCATGTCACGTCAAAGATTTTGCCAGGATTCAGCAATCCCTTTGGGTCCAATGCGCTTTTCAATCGACGCATTAGATCTATCTCCTGATCTGAACGAGAGATATGCAGCCATGGTTTCTTCTCCAGCCCCACGCCGTGTTCTGCTGACACAGACCCTGAAAACTCCATCAACGGTTCATAGACGCAGGCCTCGACCTCCTGACGCAAATTGCTACTACCCTTTCCTTCCCCGGGCACTATGAAAAAATGCAGGTTGCCGTCCCCCATATGACCAAGGATAAAGTTTGTGATGTCGGGAAACCGATCCTTGAGGCGTCGGTTTACTTCATTCACATAGTCGATCATGTGAGAGACCCTCAAACTGACATCAAAGGCAAAAGACGATGAATACCGACCCAACTGTCCGACATCATCTCGCAGTGCCCATAGCTGCAGTCGCTGCGATTCTGACTGCGCAACAACCGCATCAACAACGATATCTTGCTCCCACGCATCGGCCAGAATTGTTTCCGTGCGCCCTGCGTCAGTACCGATGGCTTCGACGAGCACATAAAATGGATAGCACTGAGCCATTGGGGGGGTATTCTGCGCCGGCTCTGTTGTCACAAGGCGGTAAAAGTTATTCCACATCAGCTCGAACGCGGAAAGTGATCCGCCAAGGTTTGAATCTAAATGACGCAACAGTTTCGGCAGCTTCTCAAACTCGTCCACAGCCACGAGCATGGTTGACCTAACCTTTGGCGCTTCACGTAAACGAAGCACTGCACGAGTCACGATCCCCAGACTGCCTTCACTACCAATAAACAATTGCTTGAGATCATAGCCCGCATTGTTCTTGATCATCTGGTTCATACTGGAAACGATGGTGCCGTCCGCCAGCACAGCCTCTACGCCGAGAACCATGTCTCGTGTCATACCGTACCGGATAACACGGTTACCACCAGCATTAGTCGAAATATTGCCACCAATGGTACAACTGCCTCTCGCCCCAAGATCCAGCGGGTACATCAAGTCATGTCTTGCGACTTCTTCGTGCAGCGTTTGGAGTGCGACACCGGACTGAACAACAACAGTCCGGTCAGTAGCATTAATCTCCTCTATCTCGTTCATCAACTCTAAAGACACGACTATATCATCGGGAGACGTCACAGCACTCATGACAAGTCCCGTCAACCCACCGTGAGCAACAACGGTCTGATCATTCTCGTGGCACAACTTCATGACCCGTGAGACCTGCTCTGTTGTTCTCGGTCTGACAATAGCTTTTGCTCTTATAGTTGAGCGCATGAAGAGACCAGCCTGACGATTGGCTACGTCATCGCCGGTCATGACGAGATCTTCTCCAATCAGTTCAATCAGGCTGGGGATAATGTCTTTCATATGGTCTCAAACCTTAACCTGCGGGATTTGTGTGGGTGACAATCGCAACCCTTTTCGAATTTCGACGCTAGCTGCCCAAAAAAGCTGCGTAATCGAAAGCCTAGACAGACAGCTGACGGATAATTTCCACCCGTTTGTCTTTTGGAATATTTGCGTAAGCTGCGGATGTTCGGTCGACAATGTCGCCATAACGGGCCTTCATTTGCCCTGCGATGGTGTCCGGCTCGCCTATCACCGCGAATTCTTTCATGATGTCTGGCGTTATCAGCTCGCCCATCTCATCCCAGCGCCCCTGTTTGGACATCGTGTTGAGTTCTTCCTGCATCTCGCCCAATCCAATACTCTCCAGAACCGGCCGGTAGGCTGGCGTAGAACCATAAAAAGCGATCTGTTTACAGGTGGCGATTTCGGCCTTATGCATTTCTTCTTCGGTTTGACCCGTGACGACAAACGCAGGATAGCTGATTTCAAAATCGTCTCGAGACTTTCCGGCCTTGGCGAACCCTTGCTCTAGCGCAGGCAGCGTGGTTTCACGCAAATACTTTCCCGTCGTGAAGGCATGGATAATTACACCGTCGGCAACCTCTCCAGCGACTTCGGTCATTTTTGGTCCAACCGCTGCCAAGAAAACCTTCGGCGCTCCATATTCATTATTAGTGGGCGTAAAGTAAGGGGTCATGAGGGTATGAGTATAAAACTGACCGGTAAATTCCAAGGGCTCATGTTTATGCCAGCAACCCCAGATCGCACGCATGGCCATGATGTATTCGCGCATTCGCGCTGCAGGACTAGACCAAGGCATGGAAAAACGCTTAGCGATATGTGGTTTAACTTGAGACCCCAAACCCAAAACAAAACGACCTTTTGAATAGGCGTTTAAATCGTGCCCAATATTCGCTAGCGTCATCGGTGAACGAGCGAACGCCACCGCTATCGAAGTCATAAGCTCGACCTTCTCTGTGTGCTGAGCTGCAACCAGAAGCGGGAAAAACGGATCGTGGGCTGTTTCCACCGTCGTCACGCCTGCGTAGCCCATTTTCTCTAATTCAGACGCTTGGTCACCTACGGTATTCAAGTTCAGCTCAACGTGGCCGTCAACTCTCATCGAATTCTCCTAACCCCTTCCTTTTTATTGCTCATCCAAAATCTAAAGCGACCACAGTGAATACCGTTCAACTGACCTATCAATCATACAGCCCCGACGGAAGGTATTTCGCACTTGTCAAGTCAGGACCCTCTTCCCGCCAACCGTTGAAACTTTGCTGGCCCATCAATTGCGCGAATTGCGGGTCGTTGGCGTAGCTCTCAAAGACTTCCGGGTAGCGATCATCTCCACGGCGTTCCTGGGTCGCCAAGTACGGCCGACAAAAATAACAAGCAAGATTGATGCGTGCCCCGGGGATATCCCTTCGCCAACCGGCATGCCACGAGTTACCGTGCCATACCACTGCGTCACCTGGATCAAGATTCATGGTGACGGCCCCAGCTGGCGCCGTCCACTCAATAGAGTCTAGCTCTTCTGTCGGCAAATTCTTCGCCACCACCTCGGGAACCGTTTCGCCCCCGAACATCCAGTTTTCATGCTGCGTCGGCCCACGCAACTTACGATGACTGCCAGGGAACATCATTAGCGCCCCAGCATCTCTGCTGTAAGGCGTCAACGCGAAGTTGCAGTTAGCGACCATAGCAACATCCGTCATCCCCACCGGTATCGAATCGACATGAGCAGACAGCGGCAAACCGCCCGGGCCTCGGAAGTGACTACCCATGGACGACAGCACACAACTTTCACCGAGAAGGTAGTACATCAGCGCAAGCGGCTTTTTTTCCAAAAGGATCTCTGGAAACACAGCATCGTCGAAAATCAGGTAGGGTTGGTATCCCATGCCGTAAAAGTCATCTGAAGCGCCACCTTCGGGGTCAACTTTTTTACCCGTGGTTTTTTCTAGGCGCCGCAAGATAGCCGACTTGGCGCGGGTAATTTGATCCCCTGACAAGACGCCCTTAAGCACTGTGAACCCTTGGGTTTCGAGGTCAAACAGGTTGTCGTTCAAGCCTAACGCCTCGATATTCCGTAGAACTCGAATGCGCGCTTCCGCCGCTTGGTCAGTCATACGCGCTAGGATGGGCGCAGGTTCAACCTTTTTTGTAACTTGTGCAGACTTAGTTGTCATTGAGCACCTCCAAGTTTTGAGCTTTTCTATCGATACCCATCGTTCTTTACCCTCCGTTATCAAGGCGCGGGCCAGGCTCTTTTTCCGACAGCTCCTGAGATCGCGCGTCCAGCTCGACTTGAGCAATTCCCTCAACAGCCGCCAGAAAATCTATCCGGACGGAACCCTCGCGAAATGGTATGGCCGCTTGATACTCTTCTGAGCAATAAAATTCCTTGAGCGCAGCCATCGAAGGAAATTGTTCGATCGCCAAAAAAGATGAGCCAGCCGGCAACTCCCCTTCTAGCAATTCTAACTGCGCACCACCAACTTCACCGCCTGCTATTGGCTTGAGCCCCAATCGAACTCCAACAGGCCGAGCTCGCTTCGTGTATTCTGGATCGACCTCGCCACCCAAAGCAGCACCACATACTACGAAATAAGCAGGCCTCATCTCATCTTTCATATCTTTTATCGCTCATGTATCGGGTGCTGCCACCGGTTGTGATAGGTGATTTCTGCCGCTGGTAGACGCTTTGCAGGATGAAAAGCTTTCCCCGTGTAGTACGCTGTGGGTAACAGCGCGACCTGAGTCACTGACCCCGGCAGCCCTAACAGCTCATGGGCCCCTTGCTCTTCATACAAATGCAAAGTCGTCCAGGCTGATCCAATACCCCGTGCTCTTAAGGCCAATTGCAAACTCCACACGCCTGGAATCACGGAGCCCCAAAACGTCGCCTGTTCGAATGTCGAGGTACCAGGCCGATCCATCCGGACAGGGATAACCATCATGGGAACATCGTGCAAGTTATCGAGCAAGAAGCTTGCAGAATCCATCACACGCTTGGCTGTGGCATCACTATTCATTCCCTGAACTTTCTGCTGCCCTTGTGCTATGTATCCTGCACCCTGTGCACGGTAAAGCTCAGCGAGAGACTGTTTTGTTTCCGAGTCGTCCACGAGCAGCCAGCGATTTTTTTCTACATTCCCTCCAATGGGGGCGCGAGAAGCGATATCGATACAGTCAAGCATGGTCTCGATCGGCACAGACCGAGTTAGGTCTAGCCTACGCCGAACCTGCTTGGTAGTCGTTAGCACGTGATCAGCGGAAGCTAGGTCAAAATCTTTCATAATCCTCCCCTTGATAGTAAGTCACTCGTTGCGATCAGCACTTGAGCGTGCTCTTTTTGTCTTGACGCGAAAGTTGAATGATTTATTTATATAATCTAGTATATTGAGAATTATCTAATAGTCAACTTTTTACCGTCGGCGGTTCTCCAGCACTTCGGTGTCACCAAGACAGTAAAGGCGAAAGGCTTGTCGAGGCGCGCAGAGGGCGCGCCGGTTTCAACTAACGATTAAAGAAGAGGAGCAGCACGTGTCGCCTGAAATTCAGCAACAGATCGAGGAACAACTGCGATTTTTTGAACCGCTCATCTCAGAGCCAGAAAACGTTAACTTCATCCAAAGTGAACTTGCCGGAGTGCCTGTGGAGATCACCGAGCCGATCGGAGCAGGCGCTAACACCGACTTGGTAGTGTTGTATCTACACGGCGGAGGCTACTCTAACGGGCTTGCCGCTTGGGCCAGGCGTGCGACCGCGAGATTGGCATTGGGACTAGATTGCCGTGTCGTCACACCTGAATATAGGCTCGCACCACGCTTTGCTTTCCCTGCGGCGCACGAGGATGTGCTTGCCGTTTACCAGAACCTTATCGGGCCTTCTGGATACCGACCCGAACGGGTCGCTGTGGCCGGCGATTCCGCTGGTGGCGCCCTCAGCGTGTCATTGTGCGCCGACGCCCGTGACCTGGGCATTCCGATGCCGGCCTGTGCCATGCTCAACTCTCTGTGGGCCGATATTGCTATGAATACGCCGTCGCTTGATGATCCAGTTCGCAATAGCTTCGACGTTAGGCGCGAGATAGTGGAAGGACTCAGCGCTACGTTGCTCTCAAGCGGGAACGTTGATCCTATGGATCCCCGTCATTCTCCAGTGTATCGCAATCTCGCTGGACTGCCGCCACTGCTCATTCAAGCAGCCGGGCGCGACGTGCTCCACGACGACAGCATTCGCCTTGCTGCATCGGCACGCAAGGACGGTGTATCCGTCAAGATTACGGAATATCCCAATGCCGAACACATCTGGATACTCAATGGTCCTTTTCGCTTGCATTATCCAGACGATTTTCCAAAACACTTTGAGCAGGTGCGGTTCTTCAATTGCGGTACGGAAGCACCCGAAGCTGTTACTGCAATTGAGGAAATGGTGGCGTTTGTACAGTCCAACTGCGCTTAAGAACTGAACGCAGAGAGCTTGGGGAAGGAGCATTTCGCAGGGTGCGGGTCGAATCCAACCTTCGCATTTTTCGTCTGGGATAGAACACAATCAGTAAGGAAGCGTAAATGAAACAAGATCAAGAAACGATCGATGTTATGCGGGAGTCGGTCAGACAAATCTGCGGTAACTACGGTGAGGACTATTGGTTAGAAATGGACCGAACGAACGGATACCCCACGGACTTTGTTGCAGAGCTCTCTAAAGCCGGATTTCTTGGCGTACTTATACCGGAACAATACGGGGGCGCTGGCTTAGGTGTTCTTGAGGCGGCGGTCGTAATGGAAGAGATATGTCGATCCGGCGCACACGCCGGTGTTTGTCATGCGCAGATGTATGTTATGGGATCGGTGTTACGACATGGGAGTGATGCCCAGAAGTCTCAGTATTTACCTAAAATCGCTAAGGGCGAGCTTCGGTTACAAAGCTTTGCCGTAACCGAACCGACAACAGGCACAAACACGACGAGTTTAAAAACGACCGCGCGTCGAGAAGGTGACAACTACGTCATCAATGGCCAGAAAGTCTGGATTAGCCGAGTCCAACATTCAGATTTGATGGTGCTTCTAGCCCGCACCATGGACGCTAACAAAGTGAAGAAAAAGACGGATGGGCTCTCAGCGTTTATTGTTGACGTGCGTCAGGCTCAAGGAAAAGGCCTAGAAATCCGTCCCATAGAGTCAATGATCAATCATCATTCTTGCGAACTCTTTTTCGATGATCTTCGTATTCCCGCTGCGAACTTGCTCGGTCCGGAAGGGAAAGGCTTTAAGGTCATACTGGATGGTATGAATGCCGAACGGATCCTGATCGCGGCAGAGTGTATCGGGGATGGCCGCTACTTCATCGATAAAGCATCCGAGTATGCGAGGGAGCGTGTCGTCTTTGATCGACCAGTTGGTCAAAATCAGGGCGTACAATTTCCTATAGCCCGAGCATATACACAGGTCGAGGCGGCGAACTTGATGGTTGAGAAAGCTGCTCATTTATTCGATCAAGGGTTGCCGTGCGGCGCCGAAGCTAACATGGCAAAAATGCTGGCCTCAGAAGCATCTTGGCAAGCTGGTGATGTTTGCATGCAAACATACGGAGGCTTCGCGTTTGCCAAGGAGTACCATATTGAACGCAAGTTCCGGGAAACTAGGCTTTATCAAATCGCCCCAATATCTACAAATTTGATTTTGTCGTATGTAGGCGAGCATGTTTTGGATATGCCGCGGTCTTACTAGATCTTTGCTATCTACGCTTTAACTAAAGTTAAAAAAGAGAACCCCATGGGAAAACCAAACGTTTTAATTTTTTTCACGGACGATCAGCGTTACGACACTATCAATTCCTGGGGACATCTACACGTCAAAACCCCGAACATCGATCGGCTGGTTGCCCGCGGTACATCCTTCAAACAGGCACATATACCTTGCGGCACTCACGGCGCCATCTGCATGCCCAGCCGTGCCATGCTGCACACCGGGCGCACTCTGTTTCACCTGCAAGACTCTGGTGAGACGATTCCCCAGGAGCACAAGATGCTAGGTGAGGTGTTCCGAGAGCAAGGTTACAAAACCTGGGGCGCAGGCAAGTGGCATAACGGCACAGAGTCGTTCAACCGTTCGTTCGATGATGGTGACGAAATCATGTTCGGGGGTATGGCCGACCACTGGAACGTGCCTGCTTACCATTATGACCCAACCGGTCGGTACGATTCCCGCCTGCCCGAAATAAAAGTGCCCGATGCGTTCGGCAATAACAAGATCAACTGGCGAGAAGCGGATCACATCCACTCCGGCATCCACTCGTCAGAGATCCTTTGTGATACCGGCGCCGATTTCATCCGCCAGCAGACCGCCGACCAGCCTTTTTTTGCCTACATCGCTTTGCTGGCACCTCATGACCCGCGCACGATGCCCCAGCAGTTTCTTGACATGTATCCCACCGATGCAATTGAGCTTCCAACAAACTTTATGGGAGCGCATCCGTTCGACAACGGCTCACTTAAGATTCGCGACGAGCTGCTGGCCGAATTTCCGCGAACTCCCGAGGAAATACGCCAGCACAATGCAGAATATTTCGCCATGATCACTCATCTGGACCATGAGTTTGGCAAGGTGCTGGATGCACTGGACGAGACGGGACTTGCCGACAACACCATTATAGTGTTCGCGGGTGACAATGGTCTTGCCGTTGGCAGGCACGGCCTGATGGGTAAGCAGAACTGTTATGAACACAGCGTTCGCGTACCGCTAATCTTTGCCGGTCCCGGCATACCGGTCGGTCAGGAGAGCCATGCGTTTGTTTACCTGCTCGATATCTATCGCACGCTCTGCGATCTCCTTGAACTTCCCATCCCGTCGACTGTCGAGGGTGAATCCCTGGTTGCGGCGATGCATGACACCGAACAGAAGGTACGAGAAAGTCTCTATTTTGCCTACGTTAGTTCTCAACGGGCGGTTAAGACACGCACCCACAAACTCATCGAATACGCACCGCGTGACCGGGATAGAAAAACCCAGTTATTTGATCTCATCAACGACCCGGACGAGCTTTATAACTTGGCCGCCAATCCGGAACACGGCAACCTAGTGGAACAGTTGCGTAGCGCAATGATTCAGTACCGTGATGACTGGGAAGCGGGACATACCGAGCGCAGCGCACGATTCTGGGAACGGTACTGAATCACCGTGCCTGGTGCTCCCTGTTGCGGGCCATCGAGAACCGATGACACTCGATTGAATGAAACCGTATTGCCAGCAACCAAAGCTCAACCAGATTTGGCCGACATGGCGTTAGTCGCCGGCGGTAAATTCCTAATGGGTGCGGAGGACGAGGATTCCTGGCTAGAAGATGGCGAAGGTCCAGTACGTGAGGTTACCTTGTCTCCGTTCTACATCGATATTGCCGCTGTCAGCAACCAGGCCTTTACCAACTTTGTTAAAGATACCGGGTTTACCACCGAGGCGGAGCGTTGCGGCTGGTCTTACGTGTTCAAAGGCCTACTGCCAAAATCAAAACAACGCAAACTAATGCGGCAGGAGCAACTGGTGGATGCAGCGCCCTGGTGGTTTGCCGTCGATGGCGCTTGTTGGAAAAAACCGGAAGGCCCTGGCTCGAACATTTTCAAGCGCCTTGATCACCCGGTGACTCACGTGTCGTGGAATGATGCGCTCGCCTATTGCAACTGGGCAGGGAAACGGCTGCCCACCGAAGCAGAATGGGAGTGTGCAGCGCGCGGTGGCCTTGAATCCAAAAGGTTTCCTTGGGGGGACCATCTCACACCTGGCGGCAAACACTATTGCAATATCTTCCAGGGAACTTTCCCAGATCGTGACACCGGCGCGGATGGTTACACCGGCACTGCGCCAGTCCAGGCTTATCGTCGCAATGGTTATGGCCTCTACAACATGGTCGGTAACGTCTGGGAGTGGTGTAATGACCGGTATAGCCCCGACTGGCATCGACATCACCCGCTGCTAGACCCTACCGGCCCTGAAAAAGGTGACACCCGTATCTTGAAGGGTGGATCTTATCTCTGCCACGAAAGTTACTGCAACCGTTACCGGGTGGCTGCGCGTTACGCCAACACACCGGACTCCACTACCGCCCATGCAGGCTTTCGTTGTGTGGTAACCGCCCGAAATTAAACAAACAGCATCTTTCGCTGAATTCACTACAAGGAGGGAAAAACGTGTCTTTACCCAGAGCTTTTACAAAAGAGTACATTGCACAAGCCAGCTTAAAAGAAGAACAGCTATATACGAGTTTCCTCGAATCCGGAGAACCTTACCGCAGTATTAACCAGCCCAATGCCCACCAATCAGCTCGCAAGGGCTACTCCGTTGATGCTCATGATGGTGATCGCCTGGAAACACCGGGGCTCGATCTCGAAGATCAAACGCTCTACTACAACACGCAAGGTGAGGCTCAGTCATACTGGTCAGACTTTGATTTGCCAAAGCCCACGCAGGCCATTCGCCAGTTAAGGGAAGATCTGAGAAGGTGGGGCTATTGCTTGATAGATGAAGCGCTGTCAGCCGCTCAGTTGGAACGCATGCAAAAGCGGCTGGCTGAACAAGCAGAAGCGGAGCGTCTAGCCGGGATTGCATCCTGGATGGGCACACCAGTAGTGCCCGGTGATGACATACCAAACACCCAGTTCCTTCATGCCCTGATCAATAAAGGGCAGCAGTTTATACAGTGTGTTGAGCATGATCCCCAAGGTGTCCAGGCTGGACTCGTGATGGAGCAGTTGTTAAATGAAGTGATAGGGCCCAACTTTTTGATGTCGTCATTTATAGGCATCATCACTCGTGGTTTGAATATCCCGCAAGCTCTTCACCAAGACCAAGGAACTGCACCATTCCAGGATCCTGTAGCGCCCTATACCTGCAACACGATGTACATCATGGATGATATGGGGGTTGAGAATGGCGGCACTCTTGTTGTCCCCGGTTCTCACAGGCTTCTTTCTGTGCGTTCAGGTGAACCCGTGACGGAGAGCTTACCGCCCGCAATAAACGTTACTGCCAAAGCGGGAACGGTGATGATGTTTGAAGGTCGCCTGTTGCATGGAACAGGTGTCAACCGAACAGATCGGCCCCGGACGGCTTTGGTCATGAACAGCGTAAAGCCGTTCATGCGCCAGCAGGAGCTGCATATGATGAGTGCCAGGAGTGATATCCTGACTAACGCATCGGACAAACTTCTTTATCGCCTGGGTGCAAGACCCACCGGACTTGGTGGCATAGAAGGTGCGTGGAATGGTGACTACCTGGTTAATCAGCGCCTCATGTTAGAACGCGGTGACTATAAACCTGTTGGTGAGCTAAGCCCTAATATGGACCTGGAGTTACTTTCTGCACCATTTAGCTATCGTTTTTCTGATGCGGGCATGAAGCAACGCGACTATCAGCCCGAAACGCTACCGGAAGTACGTGAACAGACAGAAAGCCTTTCCCAGGAATGGCAGCGGCCACGCGGGCCGAGGTTTCCGAACAAGGCTTAATCAGAAACGAATAGCCATTAGGACGAAAGATAATAAGGGTTATCGCCCCAGATAACTTTGCCCGACGTTTTAAAAGTTCGGATAAGAGGAGTTACCGAGTATTGATATTAGAGAGCCGCTCCTCGTTTGGACGGAATTTAAGCTCCGTCGCCCGCCTTGCAAGCCGAGACCATAGCTCAAGGCCACAATGGACGTTGACCGACGAAAAATTGAACTAGCACATTCATGGAGACAGTATTATGAAACTTGCTACCTTTTCTACACCAGACAACCCGACACCACGCGTTGGGGTGATCCGCAACGACACGATAGTCGACCTCTCTTCATGCAGTGACTTACCTACCGACATGAAATCACTTCTAGCGACTGGGAATGACGACACAGTCATCATGTCAGCAATTGAAGGAGCTGACGGTATTGCTATTGACACAATCTCATTGCATGCGCCGATCACCAACCCTGGCAAAATGTTGGCGATAGGGCTGAACTATAGTGACCACGTAGCCGAAAGCGGCCTGGAAATTCCCGAACATCAGGTTTGGTTCAACAAGCAGCACAACTGTGTCAACGCTCCTTACGGCGATATTACCTTGCCGCAGGTCTCACCCATGCTCGACTATGAAGCGGAAATGTGTGTGATTATCGGCAAACGCTGCAAGCATGTGCCCAAGGAGCGCGCACACGAGGTGATTGGAGGCTATTGCTGTGGCAACGACATCAGCGTACGCGACTGGCAGATGCACGTGCATACCTGGCAGATCGGGAAGTCATTCGACACCCACGGCCCGATCGGCCCCTACTTAGTCTCACCGAACGAGGTGAGTGATCCCCACAACCTTGATATCCGTTGCATAGTGAACGGGGAGGAACGCCAGCATTCAAACACCAAACACCTCATCTTCAACTGTTTCGATGCCATTGAACATTTGTCCAAGGCTTTTACCCTCGATGTTGGCGATGTACTTTTCATGGGCACACCGGCAGGAGTGGGAGCTGCCATGAAACCGCCTACATTCTTAAAGTCAGGGGATGTTGTTCGCGTGGAGATCGAGAAGCTAGGCCACATCGAGAATCGTGTCGTTCCTGAGACCGCGGAAACGATAGTCGAGTAAAGGGCAGGCGAGATGTTAAGGCTTCGCTATTTGAATCGCCGCCATGAGAGCCCGACAACGTTTTGTTGCAGTAGAAGCAAGACCAGGGGCTCTCATCAATCTTCCTCGTCGGTACCCTCCGACACATGGTTCACTGGAATCGGCCAAGCTCCCCAGTACCTTGTTCACTCTCACCGTCGCGGCCGGAGACACGTCGATCTGGCCATGAACCGGACCAGTCAAGGTGGACTCTTACACTTCCAGCGCATCTGCCAATTCGGTTGTCGTGAGGCCCAACAGTTTGGATTAAAAAGCCTCTAACCCTTTTTGCTGGCTGGAGCGCGAGCGTTGGGAGGTTTATTGTTTATGTTTTGGCTCGCAGCTCTGCCATGATTTCTGCGTGCCTACGTTCGTTAATTCGATAGCTGGCATAGAGACATGCTGCGATTAGTCCGGGCAGGATCAGGAATGGGCCATCAACCATACCAAGGCGAAATAACACGCTGCCTGCGACTTGGCCTGGCTCAGCATCTGTTGGGAAAGCAATATAATCCAAAACGACCCCTGCTAGAAACAAACCAAGCGCATGGTCTACCTTGGCAAAGAACGTTCGTGCGGAGTAAAGAATGCCCTCCTGACGATCACCGGAGATAAGTTGATTTTCGTCCGCCACATCAGCCAACGCGGACATCACTGAAATATTCAAAACGGCACCAGAACCTGACCCTAGAAACTTAAACACAACGATCCAAAACAAGAGATTGTCCGAACCATTCTCAGGAAACATTCCCACGATGCGCAGAAGAAAGGGTGCGGCTGGGAAAACGGTTAAGCCTATTGCCGCCAAAACAATGGTGGCACGTTTATCGATCAGGCGATGGATTCGATACGTTAACATGAAGGCGAGCACGTAAGCTGCAATCTGCCCAACGACATAGAATCGCATTTGTTCGGGTTGAAGCTCCCAATAGAACAGGCTCATATAGTTCTCAAAGCCATCTCGAGCACCCAACATGACACTCAAACAGAAGAAGCCCAGCAACAAGAACAAGTAATTTCTGTTGCTGATCGCCTGTTTTAAGTCCTGACCAAAAGCGCGAAAGCTGTACTTTGCAGCGGTATCCCGCGGCTGTGATAAGTGCGGTATCCGATCTCGAGTGAACCATGCAGATAAATAGAGGGAAACAAGCGCGAAGGCACCACATAAAATGCCCATATTTTTGTAGCCCTGTTCATTCAGCATTCCATTAGGCAACTCCGGCGTAGATGCAAAGAAAGTACTCATCGCTACCCAATACACACCGGCCGCACCGATATAACCGAATACATAGTTGTATGACATGATCTTGGAACGTTCAGTATAGTATTTGGACAGCTCAGCACCCATCGCAAGGTGTGGCACAAAAAATAGAGTCATAAACGTGCGAAGCAACACAGAAAAAACAAGGAACCAAACGAACAAACCCGCAGCGTTAAGTTCGGGTGGATTAAAAATGAAGTAATACGACACTGATACCGGAATCGGCGCCGCAAAAAGGAACGGATGACGCCGACCCCACTTCTTTGACTTGAAACGATCTGAGATAGATCCAATCAGAGGGTCGCTCACCGCGTCAAACAACAGCGCTATCGTAAGAGCAATGCCTGCCAGACTAGCCGGCATGTCGAGCACTTGGTTGTAATACATAAGCGCAAATAGAGCAAAAGACCTTAGGCAGACTTGCTCTCCTGTCGCTCCTAAACCAAAAGCCAATTTTGTTTTCAGCGGTATAGTGTCAGCCAACTGACCCGATTGGGACCGATTAGAATTAGTCATAAGACACCTCCAAACCCACTTGGCTGCGTATCACTAATAGAATGTTCAACGAGCCCGCGACTTCTTTTTGCATCAGCAGCAGACTTGGGGGCGCGTCTTTCTGCGGAAACTGAATGCCCTGCGCAAAGGGCATGTAGGGTTTGGAAATGTCGGTCACGGTGGTTCCTATACTTAGTGATTCAAGGTCAAAGCACCGCAAAAAACTTAACGTTCGCGTCGTTGGTAATCTTGCCTCCGCCGTCGGCTAAGGATTAGTTGAGGCTGAGCTTGTTCTCTATACTTCGATATTTATAATATATCATACTATCGCATTCATTATCTTATATCTAACCTACTAGAGGCTTCTGGCGCCACGGTATTACCCAAATAGAAAAGGCGAGAAATTTGTCGAAACGCGCATGGAGCTCGTTAGTTACAGATAACCATCAAAAAAAGAAGAACATCGCGTAACGACTGGACTTCAGCAAAACTAGCTGGATCACTAATTGTTTTAGGCATACCGATGAATTCAGTGGGGTCCATCATTATATGATTGGAAAGTACCTGCGAGTTAGAGAGTGGGTCAGCAAGTGCCACATCTAAGCCTTTACTGCTAGCCTCGCAGCACCGCCTTTCGCGCAGCTCATTAATAGCCCTTGGATTCGCCAATCTCTTAACCATCTCACCGCCGGTGTCATTCAGAAATTTGGCCGTAAGCCTTTTCTCTCAGCAAGGATGCCGACCCCCAGAGCTTTAATACCTGCTTCCTCTCGCTGAGGCTCTGGCAGACCTGCCAGGTATTCGGCCATCAAGGGGTTCTCTATTTGGACGTTTTTAATTTCCAGAGTGTCCTTTTGGCGCTTAATGGCCATAGATCTGTCTCTTCTTTACCCGGAGTACTTGGATGCAAGGGTCTTTACGATTTCCTCGATCAAAGCTGACTCAATGCTGGAGTTCGAGGCGCTGTCCTGTACCGATGGTCCGGCGCATTCGCCAGAATCAACGCTCACCCATACGAAGTGACAGATTTCTTCCGCTGGTCTCTGTACGACTGACCAAGCGGTCTTTTCATGCTCTGGGAAGATGAAGTTTTCATCTCCAGAACATTGATGGATGTAGACCGCAAAAGATTGTTCGTTGAGATCTTCAATTCCGTCGTCATCCTCTTGATAGCCATCGAAAGCAATTTTGATTTCTGGAATTATGCTGATGTTTTCTCCTACCTCTGGTAGGTCATCGACGTTTCTTGAGATGCTTCTAAGCACCCACTCTTCGATGATTTTCTCCATATAGCTTTCCTTTTTTTGCTTTTTTCCGATTCCGATACTTAGTTTGAATTCAGAATTTTTTCCAAATGTTCGCCCAGCTAGCGGAATTTCACCCGAAATTATCGGAAATTCAGCGCCTAAACGACGGGCGAGTCAGTGGCGTAAAGCACATTTCTCATTGAATTAATTTTTCTTTTCATTGCTTTTACCAATAACCAATCTCTTCGGCGTCCCAACAGGAAACCGTTTTTCCTCAACGCCTCTGATATTTTCCGCTGCTTTTGCAACTAACCGACTGGCCTTAACGTTCAAATAATTTTTCTTCGCCGTCCGTTTATCACCGTCCATGAAAAAAACGACTTCTTGGCGCTCATTCGCTTCATCGTCTTCCTCTGGCGTCATTGGATGCTTACGTAAGTATGCAGCGTAGGCCTCGGCGTCATAGGTTTCGCCTCGTTTCCTACCATCACGGAGATACTCCTGCTGTTGCTCAGCACAAAAGCTAAAGTAGGCACCTATGTATACATTGCTATTCCCTTCTCTCCTCATCAGATACGCCTGATGTGCAGTACAGAGACTCTCCGCATCAACCTTGACGTTGAATGGATGATATTTTGCGAGTGCTTCATCTGCGTCGCTCAGCACCAAACGGTCGATCAGCTTAGCCAGCCGTCTTTGTAGTGACGCTCGAGTCATTGTTGTGGGAAGTGCCACAAGCTTTACAGCACCACTCTCAATCAGTTCTCTGTGCTCGAGCACTTCCTCTACAGAGCTGAACTCGTCCAGGCTCTGCATGGGTTTTATCCCAAAGAGCCACTGTCCACGCTCATTCCACCAGCGCCAGAAGCCTTCACCGCCCTCGTACTGGAAGATATTCCCAAAGTCGTCGAAAAGTTCTCGTCCATACTGCTTGAGCCAGTGTTCATATTCACGCTCGTCACAGCTTGTTAGCTGCACATCTAATCCGCAAACACGCTGGTACTTGTCACTTAGCTTCAGATACTCAAACCACCAGTAGTAGATGCTTTCACTAAGCTCAACGCCTTTGACCGGCTTTTTCTTACCTTTCTGAAGCTGGTAGTACCTGAACTCCCCAGTAGCTTCATTTACCTCCATTTTCCACCTGGCCGTCGGTAACGGAGACAGCGGCTGGGGTTTAGGGAAATACAAACTGGACATATCAACTACGCCATATTTTGTTCCTGATCATGATACATCGCCAGGTAAAGGTAGGCTACAGGCATGTCTTGGAATTGATTCAATAGAACTGAAATATATCAATTATATCGGTTCTGATTATTGAAAATGATACTAGTTTCAATTTCAGCATAATGAGAAAAGTCAAAGCGGTAACCCTTAACGGAGATGGAGATAAACAAATGCTTATCAAAAAACTTAACGCCACAAGCGACGCTATAACTCAAGCTGCAATAGTAAGCACAAGTCGCGCAAGTGCTCGGAAGGCAATTAGCAAGATGGTCTGCCCTAACAAGCTACTGAGCTACAGCGCAAGGCTTTATCACATATCTAAGGAACATCCAGGTGCAAACAGTCTTCAGCGCGAGGCCGAACTAGCCACACAGAAGGCGACTGAAATTCGTAGCCAGCCTGAGTACGTGGCTTGGACTGTGATTGAAGACGGCTGTGCATTTTTCAAATCCAATGGCAGATGCCCCCCAAAAGGTCGACTTACCCAAATGTATAACCGCTACGGCAGCTGGGCACTTGTTCATAAGCGAATCATTGAAAAAGGATTTGGTGGCAAGAACTTTTTGTGGCTGCGCGACCAAAACAAACTTGAGCTAACAAGCGAATGGTTTATCGCCCGCCACGCGCCCGAGTTGGTCAACGCTGAAACTAGAGCTGCACTCAATGCTCTGCTAGCACCTGCTGCAAACTCCAAATCACTGGCGGCATAAGGTGTCCAATAAAGACAGCATTATCAATCCACATTTACCGCACGGTGTGGAGCTCCACTACACGGCTCATCATGACCGAGCTGCAGAGTTTCGCTGCGAAGGATGCAACACACATTTGTGCTGGGCATCGGAGGAAGACGTGCAAACGTGGATGGATCTTGGCGCAAAGCTCAAACCCCAAGTCCCGCCAAGGGACACCCTTAAGGTGATCACAACTAGTGGAGGCAGGAGTGAAAAATAAGCATGAAAAACACCCCTGCATTGTACGCCCCGTGCTGAAGCCGTCGCCTCACCGATACGAGGTCTACTGCACAAAATGCAAAAAGCACGTGCAATGGGCAAAGCCGAACCCCTACGAAGTACACGTGGCTTTGCTCACTGAAAAGTAACCGTGTCGCATAAAGCGACAAACTGAATCACTCGCACTAAACCCATTGTCCGCACGCTTGCGAGTGTGTGGCTGCGGACACTTTTGTCTCAAAAAGGAGATCGATATGACTATCTCAATCCAAAACCGTCCATCTGAACAACACAAGGAGCAGACATTTATGCCAACTCAAACCGCAACAGCCATAACCAATGCTAACCAAAACCAGGAGCAATTTATGAACTATCCAACTGCCAATTTTCTGATGACATCGCCGGCCAAGACCCGCACTGAAAGCATCATCATCCAAAATGAACATGGCGTGATGATTGAGCAATCTCTGCGTAATGTGTCCGCTATGGCGAGCACTTGGTACAAAAACAGCACTAGCCAGCTCTACGCTGTTTTAGGGCAATGTTATGAGCTGCATTATTTGGTTGAAACAGCCGATAGCAGCCAGCGAGACAAGTACAGGGATGAAGTCAAAGCAGCTTATGTCGCATTAGGAGGCGCCCAAGGCGCAAATTCACTGCTAAGTCGCATTGTTAGCGTGATTTTCAATTTCGCTGATTTAGACAGGCGCCAACGCAGCCGCTATAGCAGCGTTATCAAAGCGGCTTATGTGAGTGAGCAACAGCCTACTGATGCAGCTGGTTTCATAAATTGGCTAGAGCATGCTGGCGGCATTGTGGCTGCACTGGAGAAGCGTAGTGACACCGGCAGCACGAAAGTTGAGCAGAGCGAAATCAACGAAACAGTGCGAGCAATGCCTGCAAAAGCACAGGTGAACATTGCTAATAGCGGCAATAGGTTTGTTGTATTGCTAGCGCAACCCATAGACAGTGAAACAGTAGAAGTGCTGTACCAATTTGAGGAGGACTCTATTGGGGATTCATTGGCTACCAAGGCCTATAAAGCTCAGCTGAAGCAGGCTAAAGACGCTGAAAAGCGCTCAACAGCTGCTAACGCTGCGGACAGACTGGCTGGCGAAGGCGCTGCGCAGGAGGTAGCGTAATGTTACCTGCAAATATTGATGACGTTGTGTTCACTCACTCAGCGGAAGAGCGACACATAAAGCGACTGGTGTTGGGGAAGCTTAGCTTCCCCAATCACGCCAAAAGCGGATTGCTGCTCTACGGTAAGTATGGCACTGGGAAAACCACACTGGCGCACCTGTTAGCGATTTTGCTGGAGCATCTACATGCGGATGCCTCAGATAAAACCAGCTACAACTGGTGTTACGACTACCGCAGTACACGCGTCAGTGTCACTCCAGAGCAATCAGCCAAGCCAGACGCAACGCCACCCAGCTTTACGCTCATCAACTGCGGCAAGCATCACAGCAACAGCAGCACGAGTGTGGTGCAGCAGATTGAGGATATCAGTCGAAAAAGCCTGAAATATGGCTGTGTAGCTGGCAGCTTTAATCACTTTGTACTTGATGAGCTGGACTGCTGGAGCCCTGCTGCACAAGCCAATCTAAAAGGACTCATCACTGATAGCCCTGCGTGGAATATCTTCTACGTGACTACCAATAGGCAGTATGACATTGATGAAGGCATCATCAGCAGATGCATCAATGTTGAGCTTAATGGTGGTGAAACAGAGCAGCACTTGCGAGTGCTTCGTCAGCACTATGAGCATCTGGCGAACTACACAGATGAACAGCTAACTGGCGTAGTAACCGCTAGCGGTGGTGATTGGCGAGAGCTGGAGGATGCTGCATGTAGATTGTGATAGCCGCTTGCCGCCGTCCAAACCCTGTCCGTCGCCCACAAAAAAGGGAGCCTCACCAGCTCCCTTTTTCTTTACACCCTCGCTCTCTCTAATAGCCTGTCTACCACATCGTCAGCCAACGCCAAATGAAACTCAGCCATTTGCTGCCATCTGCTTTGTAGGCGCTGATTGGACTCATTTGCTGCAGCACTTCGCCAAACACTGCCTATGCCCTCAAGCTCCCCATACAGATTAAGCAGCACGTCATTGCTGACATCTCTGCCTTTGTTTCTCCTGTTGCACAGATAACTGCGACTGGTTTTTAAGTACTTGGTAGTAAATTCATTCTCAGTGAGTTTTCTGTCCACTGTTTTCAGTTGAGCGAATATTTCATCTGTTATCAATTTGCACTCCTTTGTTGTTTGAATTGGTTTTGACATTTCAGTCATTACGAAGCACACACAGCACTCTGCTGTGATAAATACAACGCAGACATCTGCTTCACCGTCTATTGCTGTGCTTACTGATGAAACTTGCTCTCAAGCAGAGAACATCTTCGTTGCGCTGATTAGCTTTTGCCGTGTCTTTATTGCTGTACAAAGACACGGCCTCGTGACTTTTAATTCCGTTGTTACGACTTTGAAACAAGTAGTCGTCATTCCACTCACCCGACCTGTGCTGTATGTCCAACCAAGTTCGCTTTACATGCTCAAGCAGTTGCTGATCTGATTTAATCCCGTAACGTTTCATCATTACGTTGGCGTGATAGGCGCTCGCTTTCTCAATACACACGATGCGTTCTATCCGCGAATATTTCTTACCCCACCTGCTCTCGCGCTGCTTGTAACCCCATTCATCGCATTCCAATCTGTAAAACAGCTTTTTTACTTGCGAGCTCAACTGCTCATAACAAAGCGGTGCTGCATAGAGCTTGGGCTGGTAGTTCAGCACGAAATAAAAGTCTGGCTGTACAGAGCAACACCAGTCTGCGTAGGCTTTGGTTATTTTTTGGCTGTTCATGCAGTTATTTATCAATTCTGCTTACATCAGTAAGCAGAATTGGTTTATCTCTCTAAGCGCTGCTGGAACTCTCTCTGACGACGTATGTAATCTTTCCGTGCAGCTGGGGAACTCGCTAGCGCCTTACCTAACTCATAACGTAAAAGCTCGTACTGGGTACGCTCGTCAGGCTCTATTCGGCCATCATTAAGACAGCTGTCAGCGACATCTTGTAGGCCTCTACGCAGCTCTCTTCTGAAATCATTTAGCGGGTCAGTGATTATCTCACCATCATTTTCCTCGCGCTCCATGTCATCTCTGTCCTGTTCAATACGTCCACTTCGCTTGGTTAACTTGCTAATGAAATGTTTGTTCGTTTGCTTCATGTGCTTCTCCTTACTTCAGTAAGCACATGTATTTATCCCAATCCTCAAATCAGTCGTTACAGCGTGGTTACCAGTCAGCGCAGTGAAGATGCTCAGAACAGGATTACGCGTGCTGTAGACGCTTACAGGGCGTTTTACGAGGTGGGGCTGGTATTACCCAAATAAGCAGATTTAGGGAAATTCTGACTAAAAATGTATGGAAACACGCAATTTCATACATTACTCCAAAAAACCCAGTGATTACGGAAACTTACAGTTTTCAGCAAAAACCGGTCGTCCTTTGAAATATATGAAAATACAATAAAAGGTAACAAAAACAGGTATTTAGGTGATTTTATGGGCGACAAGGGACGACTCACAGAGGAGCAACTCAAAAAGATGCTTCTCGTAACCCATGTCGTCATTGGAGCCCCACTTACTGAGGAAAGCAAAGATGAAGCAAGCACGTGTTTTGAGCGACAAGGAACTACGAACTGTTCTCAACAGTACCAAACTAACAAGGTATCAGCACAGGAACAGGCTGATGGTGATGCTTAGCTACTGCGCAGGGCTGCGCGCATGTGAGATTGCCAGCTTGCGAATTGGGGATGTTATAGGGAGCGATGGCGAGGCAAAGCACACGATTCTACTAGAGCGCTGGCAAACCAAAGGCACACAGCGACAACAGGCTGTTGTAAGCGAGAAATTGAGGAAGGAGATTACGCAATATGTGCGGGAGCACAGAGCCAGAGCACCCGCTGATGCCCCACTGCTCACCAGCCAAAAAGGCGGAGCTTTCTGCAGCCAGACAATCCAGCAAGTGTTTCGTCAGCTGTACGAGCAAGTAGGCATGGATGGGGCAAGCAGCCACAGCGGGCGTCGCACCATGCTCACCAAACTGGCGGAGCGTGGCGTGCATGCCCGTGTAATCCAGCAGATTGCGCGGCACAGCAGCTTGGCTACAACTCAGCGCTACATTGAGGTTTCGCCTCATTTGTTACGCAACGCTGTAGAGATGCTCTAGTCCAGCGCCACCACTTCTGCGGCACTGCCTTCATAGCGAAGTAACGCCGCTCGCTCCTGCTCAGTTAAGTCTGCATGGTAGTACGTCTCAGTAAGGTGTTTGAGGCTGGTACCGCACACCTTGCTGAGCGTGAGCGGATTCGCATTACTCTGCAGCCGCTTGGTTATTCCATAGTGCCTGGTGCTGTAGTAGGTAAGGTTGCGCTCTTTCCAGTCAGTAACGTCAGCAAGCTTCATCAATTGTGCGTAGTGGTAATACAGCGCATCGCGTGTAACACGCTCACCATTGTGAGCAGTGAATACCCAATCACCTTGCTTGGTGTGCTTGCTGAGACTGCGCAGCCTGTCAAAGTGCTTGCCCCCTCGCACCTTAATCACCCTGCTCTGCCGCACTTTGCTGGTTTCCGCCAACACATTGATAGTGACGAGCCTCTGTTCTTCAGCTGCGTAAGTTTCCACGTTACCCCACGTCAGCTGGTACAGCTCACCAAAGCGCATCATTGTGTTGGCACCAATAAGGAAAAAGTGGCGCACCAGCTGGCGCGTGAACCGCTCGTCTTCACTGAGGAACTCCGCTTTTGCCGTCTTTTTTGCCGTGTAGCTAATGAGAGCACGGGTGATGCGACGATACTCGTCGTCTGTATAGGTACTGCGACGTAACGTGTCAGCATCAACGCCTCTGCGGCTGATGCTGGGGAACACGTAGTGCTGCACTGAGTGCAGTCCCTCATCGAAAGCCCATTTGCAGAGGGCATTGATGGTGGCTTGCTCATTTTTGATGGTGACATCTTTGGCGCTCTTTTGCTGACGATACTGCTGGTAGCCCTGCAGGCTCTTGCTCTCCAAGTCGCTGAGTCTGGTAACGCTACTTCGCTCGCTCCGTCCCACAATGCCGCAATATGCGACAAAGTGATTCAGCTGCGACTTGATGGTGCCCCAGCGCCCCTCAGTGATGGAGCCGCGCTTAACGTCCACCTCCCAACGATGCTTGAGGTACTCCTCAGCCGCTTGCTGCACCGTTGGGCTGAAGATGCGCTTGCCAGAATTGAGATTGGCTTTGATAGCAAAGAATTCGTTCTCCGCTCGCTCTACAGCTGTATCCAAGTGCTTGGTTTTAAGCGTCTTGCGAACGTACTTACCTTCTTCGCTAATCCACATGCGAAAGTGCCAGTACCCGCCGCTCTGCTGGGTTCTGACGATTTCTGCTTTTCCGCCGTAGATAGGGTGCTTGTCCGTTAGAAAGGACTGGGTAGGAGCTGAGCGCTTGCTGCGCTGTTTTTGCGTTCTCGTATTGTCTACCACTAAAGCTACACGGGCTGCTGCTGTCATGCTTACCTCTATGAGTTAACGTACTCATACATGGTAAGCCTCATCATATGTGTATCAGCGTCAAGTACGCTTAACATTCATACATGATACTTATGATGCGCAGTAATCGCTACCGTTTGTAACTTCACTTGTAAAAAAGCCCCAAAAACGGGGCTCTTTGTAGCTTCTTTGCAACTCGCAAACCCATATAAATCAATAGGTTAGCGTAACCCTATTACTCCCACTCAATCGTTGCGGGCGGCTTG
>Ga0213863_10000179_pt1 | contig 49370 bp, 36 predicted proteins | sample PICome_8_FD_160128 | JGI IMG/M metagenome (GOLD analysis project Ga0213863, IMG submission 160128) | Coastal seawater microbial communities near Pivers Island, North Carolina, United States - PICO497 | ecosystem: Environmental > Aquatic > Marine > Coastal | place: USA: North Carolina...
GATGCGAGCTCCCAACTCGCACAGCTCGATCTGGATCGCGTTGAAATCCTCAGAGGCCCACAAGGCACCTTGTATGGTCGCAATGCGGTTGGTGGTGCGGTGAATTTCATTGCAGCGAGCCCTACAGATGAGATGTATGCCAAGGTTAAACTCGGCGTCGCTGATTTTGATCAAACTTCTGGTGAGGTCGTGCTCAGTGGTCCACTGACAGATTCTATCGGTGTCCGCTTCGCTGCGACTCATCTCGATGCGAACGAAGGATGGATCAAAAATAAGATGCCCGATAACGACGATCTGATGCAGGGTGAGCAGACTAATGTACGACTCATCGTCACTGCAGATTTAAGTGATGCGGTTAGCGCAGAACTGATGTTAGGCCGCAGTAAACAAAGTGGTCGATGGACCCACTGGGCCATGATTGAGGAGAATATTCCGTTTGGTGTTGCAACTTTTTTACCCGCGGTAAGCGTCAGAGACAACCCCGAGGGTGATCCCATCTTATCTACTGAAGAGCCGCACGAAGTGTATATGCGCGGACCGACTAACACGGATCGTGAGCTTGATATCTCGAGCTTAACTCTGAACTGGGATCTCGATAATTTTTCGATTACCTCAATAACGTCCGAGCAAGATTGGGAAAACGCTGAGCAATATCCTGCTGATTCTACAAGCACCGGTATTCTGATGCGGGCGTCTGAGGGGACCAACAAGACATTCACCCAAGAAGTCAGACTGTCTGGACAAACCGACACGCTCAATTGGATCGTCGGCGGTTTTTACATGGACGATGAGCGGACTGACATGCTCGACATACAGTTTCAAGAGAACATCGCCTTTGGATTTGCACCTTTCTTCAATAATAATCGACCGCTGTACGAGAACGAGGTGACGGCACTCTTTGCAGATGTCACGTATTCCGTATCCGATCGCACTCGCTTAGGTTTTGGTGTGCGTGATACGACCGAGAAGAAGGTCCACAGCACTTTCTCCGCGGGCATCTTTCCATTTTGTGGAGGTACCGAGCCGTTTGTTCAAAAATGGGAAGACTCGGCCACGACGGTCAGAGCCTCAGCAGAATACGATCCGTCGGAAACAAGCATGACGTATTTATCTTACTCTGAGGGTTTCAAATCGGGCGGCGCTAATAACGGTGACTGCAATGCTCCCTACTCCCCTGAAACCGTAGACGCTTACGAAATAGGTTATAAGGCAACCCTCTCCGAGGGCTCCACAACACTCAGGGCGGCAGCATTCCACTACGACTACTCTGACTTTCAGATTCTGCAAGTCAAGGATTTTGCAGCGAACTACATGAATGCAGATGATGCTGAAATAATGGGGCTGGAGCTTGAGGTAACGTCGGTTCTTAACGACAACTGGATGATTAACGCGGGATTAACGTTGCTAGATACTGAATACGGTGAATTCTTGCAAGAGGACTTATCCGTCTTCAATGGCGTGAAAGTTCAGATCGAAGGTAATCCTCTAAATAATTCCCCTGAGACCAGCTTGATTTTGGGTGTCACCTACGACACCACCTTTAACTCAGGCTCTAGCTTGTCTCTCAGCATAGATGGCGCTTATCGCTCGCGAGTTTACTTCAGAGAATTTGGTAATGTAGCCGACTCGCAAGACGGCTATAGCATTGTCAACTTTAATGCCAATTGGGTCAGTGCTGATGGGGGCTTTGCAGCACGCTTCTTCGTAAGCAACCTTACGGATGAAGCCCATGTCACAGGCATGTATGCACTCCAAACAACGTATGGCCGCCAGGGAACCTGGAATATGCCAAGGCAGGCAGGCTTTGAAGTTACGCGTTTCTTTGGAACCCGATAATCAGTGCTCGACCGCCGTCGGTTTTTCAGGCGGGTCGGTCGAAGCCTGTTGGGAGCGGGAGCAGCGTTCCATTTTGCTCCTGCCTTTGGGTGGCTTGCAGTGAGTTCAAAGTCTGATCCGCATCGCGATGTGTCCCGTCCTGGCAGGCTCGGTAATCCCGAAATGACCATGCTTGACGACATGAGGCTTGATCCACGGGTCCGAAAGGCGATGTCTGGGATGCCTGCTGGAGATCCCGCGGCCCTGCTGCCGCAAGTGAGCCTGTCTTCGTCGTACGAGGATTGCTTGCAATGGGTTGCTGCGATGGAAACGCTTCACAACGAGCAGGACTCGGCGATGCTGGCTACAATGCCTGACTTTAGTGATGTTACGACTGAAAAGAGAACCATTGTCAGTGACGAGGGTGACGAGATTGATCTTTTTATCGAGAGACCCAAAGAGGCGGTGGGAGTTTTACCCTGTGTTGTTCATATACACGGTGGGGGTATGGCCTTCACGACGGCGATGGCTGCAGGGGCAACCCGGTGGCGAAAAACTCTGGTACAACAGGGGCTTGTGGTAGTTGCGGTTGAATTCAGAAATTCCGGCGGTGAACTTGGCAATCATCCGTTTCCCGCTGGTCTTGACGATTGCGCTACCGCCATTCAATGGGTCAACAAGAACAGGTCTGTTCTCAATATTTCGTCACTTGTTGTAGCCGGGGAGTCTGGGGGCGGCAACCTGGCCGTCGCAGTAGCCATCAAGGCGAATGTTGAGGGATGGGTTGATGTCATCGATGGTGTTTACGCAATGGCGCCCATGATCCTTGGCTTTTATACATCTGTTCCGAACGAACTTTTGTCCTGGCGAGAAAACGAGGGTTATCAGGGCACGCGTGAAGTAATGCGTGCCATGACACGGGTTTACGATCCAAAGGATGAACACGAAAAGAATCCGATGGCATGGCCGTTTCACGCCAGACAAGACGTGCTGAAAGGATTACCGCCGCACATCATTATCAACTACGAAATGGATCTGATTCGCGATGATGGTGCGGTTTTCGCCAGGAATCTGCAGGCGGCTGGTGTCGCTGCGATTTCGCGTACGGTGACCGGTGCGCCTCATGTGGCTGAGATAGCGTTGCCGGACCTAATGCCTGAGCTGGTTGATGACACGGTCGGTTCTATCGTTGGTTTCGCGACAAAATTAGCGCGCAGTTAAGTCGCGAAATCTACATGATCATAGTTGATGGTCTTTGGGGTTCGACCTTCAGTGAGCTGGTTCCCTAAGGACGGGCAAAGCGCCAGGCGGGCATCGGCGCCTGCCGGCATTGCGGCAGTTTTGCTGCTGGAATCGCTCGTTATGCTGGTGGATTCAGTGATGCGATAAGCGATGGTCAATAGGATGGGTATCTGGCGATCGAGGAACTGGATGACATCCTTGTAACGGTGCCAGTGGGTAGTGGGCGATACTTAGCGGTCATTCCGAACTGGGGTAATGCAGTTGGTTGGAACGAGGCGATCAGAGTGCTCTCTGAAAGGGCTTCGTTTTGTGGTGAGCTTGGCTCGTCTGGCAATGACTGATTGGAACAGAACTATATGAGGATATTTGATGCAACCCATTACATTGTACGGTGGTCCATTTTCTCTCTGGACCGGCAGGGCGCGCAGCTACCTTATTAAGTCAGGTATCGCCTACCGAGAGGAGCCCCACGCCTCACAGCACTTTTTTGATACGGTGTTACCTCACGCGGGTGGCCGTCGTGGTATTCCGACCATCGAGTTTCCCAACGGTGATGTCATTCGCGACGGCGTTGCCATTGTTGATCATTTTGAAGCTCTGAATGGTGAGGCTTTTTCGCCGAGGACACCCCGCCAGCAGATTGCGAGTTTGCTTTTAGATGCAGTAGGGGCTGAGGGGTTCCTTAGGCCCTGCATGCATTATCGCTGGAATTTTGATGAAGATAATCTCGACTTCCTACTGTTCCATTTCCAGACTATTTTTCTGGAGGAAGATGCGAAACAGCAGGTATTAGAGCGAATGGCGTACATCAAAAGGAACGTCAATCCGGCGTGGGGCGTAACGCCAGAGACGCATGCCTTTATTGAGGCTCACCACATGGGGACCTTAAAGAAGCTCAACGCACACTTCTCGGACCATCCTTACTTTCTCGGGAACAAACCGTGCCGTGGTGATTTTGCCATGATTGCACCGTTATACGGGCATCTGGGTAGAGACCCTGCTCCATTGAATCTGATGCAGACGCACGCGGTTCGTTTGTTCCGGTGGGTCGAGAGAATGAATCGTCCAGAGCCGGATGTCGGTGAGTTTAAAAAGCTTGTCGCCCTGAAAAACGAGGAGCTTGATTACCTGCCGAATGACGAGGTGCCGCAAACGTTGATTGATGCGCTGAAACATTTTGCAATTGATTTTGTCCCCGAATCGGGCGCCGCCTGTGACACGATCAATGAATGGCTTGACCAGAACAAGGAGATACCCGCCGGTACGGAGGCTGAGCGAACGATTGGTATCTGTCATTTTGAGGTTGAAGGCGTCAGTTTTAATACTGCGGCTCAACCGTTTCGCTTTTACGTACTCAAGCGAGTCCAGGATGCTTATGATGCTCTGTCGGTTGCCGATAAAGAAGTTGTCAGCAATATGCTGAACTCCTGTGGCATGACCGCTTTGCTTGAAATGCGTCTAACTCGCGAAATAGGCCGCGCCAATAACCTTGAGGTGTGGCTCTGATCAGTGATTGAGTGGCTGCGTCGCGAAAATTCATGCTCCCCCAGCCCTCGGTGATGACTGTTGTAGATTGCTGCTTAGGGTTTACTTCAATATTTTTGGCTCAGCCAAATAGAAAGTCATGAGGTCAGTCTTAGCCATGACTGTGGCCATGCAGTTTGATCGTAAAATCTCGTCTTGCACATGTAACCGGACCTTTTCGAGCCGTTTCATCGATCTAGCAACGAACGGACCATAGCCAAGATCTAATTCGAAAAACTTTTGGCCTTGACCAGCAGCGGCGATGCTTGATTCAGCGAAAACATGGTAACTCGTGACGATGTATTCGAATATGGGCCACAGGGTTTCAGGGAGCTCGTCGTTTTTCGTCCATTTCTCATCTGCTTGAGCGCCGGCCCAAACCCTTGCAACGTAATCCTCGAGGAGCGTTAGGTGATCTCCGAGCCAGCTTCTAGGCTCCGGATCGAGTAGAAAATGTGCTGCGAACGGACCCACGAGAGCGAAGTCGGCAATACATGCACGCTCACCCAATAAAAAGTCATGATCGTTGAAGTGAGCGACTAAAAGTTCCAGTAGATCAGCAAAGTCGGCCTTTATGGCGTCACTTTGGTCAGGTCCTGCGCCCTGAACTTCACACGCCTTGGCACCAAATTCATGGAGCATGATTTCGCCAAATCCAGCGATTTGACGTTCTTCTTCGTGAGTCAGCTCAGTTTCAATCTGTTTGCCAAGCAGCACATTCGCACCAAACCTTCGACCGGTTACGGTCACATTGTCTGGGTAACACCACCGAGAGTGTAGGGCGTGTCTCGGGTACCAGTGATTGAAGAAGTCTTCCAAAATAAAGCAGCTTCCTCGCTGCATGGGGCTGTCTGGAATAACAGGACAGTCTCTAAAACGGTCATGCAATAAAGGTCCAATGCTTATCGTGTCGTTAATGAGCCAGCCATCGGGTGTTTTCAGGACCGGTATGAAGTGCGTACCAGCGCGAGTATTAATACCGTCAGTATTCTGTCGGGACTTTATCTCCCACTGGTAGGGGATGTGCTGATAGCGCAATTGAGCCTCGAGCTTTCGTGTGAACATGCTCATTTCTTGGCCGATTAAAGTGTAAGTGCCTTGATACATAACTTGCTCTGCCTTGCTGATGCCGCTGTTTTTTTGCTCGTGGAATAACTCAAAACCTTAACATCAATCTTCGCTCCGCCCTGATCGTCATTAATAGAATTGCCTTATCACTTAATACCGAAATGTAGTTAGACCTGTATTTCTAAATAAAGCTCAATTGAGAGTCCCTATCTGGTTTTAACCGTAAAGATTTCGTCTCATGACCGTCCATACACTTAATCAGCGCGACATAGATTTTCTTTTGTATGAATTTCTCGATACCGAGGGACTTCTTGAGCGACCACGTTATTCTGACCATTCCCGGGAGAGCTTTGACGCCACCATTTCGGGTGTGAGAGACATCGCGACCAACCTCTATGCGAACCATTATCAGGAGGGCGATGAACACGAGCCACTGTTTGAAAATGGCGCAGTGGAACTGATACCTCCAATCAAAGCGGCGTGGGATGCCACCGTTGAGTTTGGGCTCCTGGGTGCGAGCTATGACTATGATGAGGGTGGCGTTCAACTTCCAGACGTCATTTGCAAGGTGGCGGGTGGTCTCATTCAGGCCGCGAATTCAGGGAGTAGTGGCTATTATTTTGTCACCAATGCAGCGAGTAATCTGATCAGAACATTCGGTAGTGAGCAGCAGAAATCGCAGTTTCTGGCATCCATGATCGATGGCAGAAGCACAGGCACTATGGCTTTGACTGAGCCAGGTCAGGGGTCAACGCTTGCCGATATTACAACCTCGGCTCATGTGAATGAGGACAGCAGCTACCTTATTCGAGGGCAGAAGATCTACATCAGTAATGGCGATCACGGTCTCTCCGAAAATATTGTTCACCTCGTACTTGCCAGAATTGAGGGGGCACCTAGCGGAACTCGCGGTATCTCGTTGTTCATCGTACCCAAGTTTTTAGTCAACACGGATGGCACGACGGGAGCGCGTAATGACGTTGCCTTGGCTGGCCTTTTACACAAAATGGGCAATAAGAGTGCGACGTCGACAGTTTTAAATTTTGGGGAAAACCGCGGAGCCGTTGGTTATCTCGTGGGGGAGCAAAATCACGGTCTGATTTACATGTTTCAGATGATGAATGACTTAAGGATCGGTGTGGGATTGGGGGCCTCTGCACTTGCTTACCGGGGTTTCCTCGAGTCGCTAGACTATGCCCGGGAACGACCTCAAGGTCGCTTGCCGTCGACCAAAGACCCGCGGGCTCCCCAAGTCAACATTATTGAGCATGCGGACGTGCGCCGAATGCTACTAGCACAGAAATCTTATGCCGAGGGAAGTTTAGCGCTCTGCCTGTACGCTACCTCGCTTTCTGAAGATAGTAAGACCGCAGATTCGCCTGTTGATCGCAGAGACGCTGCTCTACTGCTAGATTTCCTAACCCCAATTGTAAAAAGCTATCCATCAAAATATGGGTGCGTCAGCAACGATCTCGCGATTCAAGTGCTCGGCGGAGCCGGCTACGTCAGAGATTATCCCGTGGAGCAGTTATATCGCGACCAGCGTTTGAACCCGATTCATGAGGGGACTGAAGGCATCCATGGATTAGATCTTCTGGGCCGTAAAGTTTTACTCAATAACGGCGAAAGCTATCAGATGTTCTTGGCGAAGGTTGGCAAGACGGTTGCCGATGCTGAGAACCTACCTCAGATAGCTCATTTGGCGCCTCCAGTCAGAGCGGCCATTGAGAGAACCAATAGAGTCACTGAGTCACTCTTGCCGAGGGTTGTGGAAGATCCTGACAGTGGTTTGGCTAATGCGACGATCTATCTTGATATGTTTGGGCAGGTTGTAATGGCTTGGATTTGGTTGCGGCAGGCGGTAGTCGCTGCGCGAACACTCAGCACTAGCGAAGTGTGCCCTAATGAGCCTGAACACGATTTTTATCAGGGAAAGGTTTCTGCCGCGCAATATTTTATTCGTAGAGAGCTGCCTCAGACGGTTCAGAAAGCAGCTTTATTAGAAATAAATGAAAGCACGTGTTTCGACATGCCTGCAGCCTATTTTTGAACATCGGAACCCGCTGTCGCTTGAGCACGTCGAAAACTGTTTAAAAGTTAAATTTTTCACTAGAAAGGGGCCTACATGAACTTTTCAGCATTTGCCCGCTCTAGAAAGAGCGCCAGGGGTTTCAAATCAGATCCCATACCAGTGGAGATAATCGATGAGATAATCGATACGGCTAAATGGGCCCCATCTTCCTACAATACCCAGACTTGGCATATTCACGCAGTGGCCGGTGAGGTTCTGGACAGAATCCGTGAGGGGAACACTAAAAATACGCTTGAGGGTAAACCTCATGTTCGTGATTTTCCCTACAAAGAAGAATACGAAGGAGAGCATCGGCAAAATCAAGTTGATGTGGCAATCCAGCTCTTCGAGGCGATGGGCATTGAGAGGCAGGACAAGGAAAAGCGCATGGATTGGATGTTGCGGGGCTTTCGACAATTTGATGCCCCCGCCTCATTAGTTCTTACCTACGATAAGTATCTTGATCCAGCTGCAATTACCCACTTTGGTTTGGGCGCACTGGCCTACGGCATCGTACTCGCGGCCTGGGAGCGCGGCATAGGTTGTGTCATTAACGGGCAAGGAATCATGCAGTCAGATGTCGTTCGTGAGCATGCGCAGATACCTGACGATCAGAATATTATGATCTGCATTGCCATGGGGTATCCCGAGGCGAGTTTTCCGGCCAATGACGTTAGGTCTACACGCGCACCCAACGCTTCATTTGTGACCTACAAAGGATTCAATTGATAGCGTCAAGTGGGCAGATGGTGCCGCAGTAAAATGACGCTCGGTCGGAGTTAGTCTGCTCTGAGATGTCGTTTGCCGGTTACCTATCGTTCTCAGACGATCATCTGGATTCCAGCAGCCCTAGGCGCTCTTGGTCTCGCTTGTAGCGCAGACCGGCAAAAAGAAAGCAAGGCATGGCTAGGAACGAGAAGACCGTGAACCACAAAAGCGTCACTGAATAAGGTTCATCAACGCCATAAGCAGTCATCAGATCAACTGAGACGCCCGTTAAGGTAATGCCAATCCCCAGCCCGATGACATTCATCAACAGTATCGAGAACGCTATGACCGTTGAACGGACCTCAGGCGGAATGAGCCCTTGAACGCTAGCGAAAAATGGTCCAAAAAAGGCCCCAATTTGAAACATTCCGAGGAAGAGGCCGAGCGGGATCCAAATGGAATCACCCGGCGCCAATCGGAACGCGATCATGAAGGGAGCGCAGACTAGTAGGAGTAAAAATAGGAATGCCAATCGGCCATACCCCGTTTTCTGAGTAAACAAGTCGCTTCCCATACCCCCTACGAATGTACCGATTACGCCTCCGGTCAGCCCCATAAATCCGGTTAGCTTGGCAATGTCATCTCGTTGGAAACCGCGCTCTTGAACAAACCACAGTTGATCAAAGTAACCCGCTCCTATGATGACATGCAGTATCATAGCGCCCGCCATTGCCGCCATGAGTGAGGGAGATTTTGGGATAGCAGTCAATGCAATCTTTGCTATTTCACTGATACCGGGCTGTTTCTTTGCGCCTTTGGCATTAATTAGGTGGCGCCGGGGCGTCTCCTTGGTCACGAATACTAATATCGCAAGTGCGATTCCAACGGTCCCGAGAATGTAAAAGCAATTGCGCCAACCGATAACTGGACCCAGGTAGCCTGCAAGCAAAAAACTGGCGCCAGCACCTACAGGCGCACCTAAGTAATAAAAGCCAGCGGCGAAGCCTAAGCGGGACTGGGGAAAACGATCGGCCAAAAGAGACATCGCACTTGGCGTTAAGATCGACTCACCCACGCCGATGAACACCCTGGGAATAGCCATACTTAAAAAATTCCAAGCGAATCCCGTGGCTGCGGTTAAAGCACTCCATAAACCCACGCCAAAGCTAATGAGGCGCATCCGGTTGACCGTGTCAGCCAGCATGCCCATGTACAAGCCGGCAATTGAGTAAAATATGAGAAATACCAACCCTGTCAGCAAACCATATTCGGTATTACTAAGGCCTAGGTCTGGAACAATGTAGTTTGAGAACGCCGACAGGAGATTACGGTCGAGCATGTTTAATATGTTGAGGGACGTCATTAGACAGAGGAAGCCCATGTCGGATGACGAAATTTTTTGTGTTTCTTGAGTCTGTTCAGACATAGGGCTTTACCGTCTCGCGCATTAGGTTTTATAGGAGGGATCGATCTTCTCGATCAGTCTTGTGAAGGCCTCAAATTCAAGCTGCCCGGCGGGTTCTCCCATCGATTGTATGGCCGCTAAGTGCTCCGACTTCGCTAGTATGGCATCGCTAATTTGAATCCCCGGTTGGCCGGTGGAATCTGCAAGTGTTTGAACCTCGCAGGCCCGTTCCATACCCCATAGATTTACGAAGGCTTCTGCAACGCTGCGACCGGTAGACAACAGACCATGATTTTCTAAAATCATTAGACTTTTATCCCCTAGGTTTGATACCAAGCGCTTTTTCTCGTCCTCCATGACGGTGATGCCTTCAAACGCGTGATAAGCAACGTGGTTGTTTAGCAGTGCTGAGTAAAAATTGTCGGCACGCAACCCTCCCTGTGAGCAGGCCACCGCCATGCCAGCAGTTGTATGGGTGTGAGCGATACAGTGCACGTCAGGGCGCGCGGCGTGAATGGCAGTGTGGATCACGATGCCCGCCCTGTTTACGGGGTAAAGCGCGCTCCCAATGACGTTACCGTCGAGGTCTACTTTGACGAGTTTGGAGGCTGTGACTTCGCTGTAATGGAGGCCGTAGGGGTTTATTAAAAAATGTTGCTCTGGCCCAGGCAGTTTGACGGTAATGTGGTTGTAGATCAGTTCACTCCAGCCCAGGTAGTCGAAAATTCTGTAGCACGCCGCTAACTCGACTCGTAGCTTTTGTTCCATATCTGACATTGACTACCCCCTTTGAAAACGTTTGGCGAGAGAAATATTGGTTCTCTGTTTTTCTAATTAGTCGGCAAATCTCTCGTGTCGTAGCTCAGCCTCGCCTTAAATGACTTGCGTACTTGCAATATTGAGTTGTCCCTTCAACCCTGCGATACGATGGTGGTAGGCACTCAGGTATTCGCTTGAAGAAACCATATCGATAAACGCTTGCAGCGATGGATATTTGGCAATTGCCATCACGTCCCAAAGCTCCTCGACCTCTCCAACCACCATTCCTTTAACTACACTGGTAAAAACGACATCGCCCCCCAGCTTCTTTATTAATGGTCCGGTCGCAGCGCCATAGATTTGATACGCCTCGGCACCAGAAAGATTGGTCTCCCGCCCATCTTCGTACTCGGCCTTATCTCTAAATTTCAATAAGTTAACCATGCAGATTGGGGCGCCATCATCGGCTGCTAGCAACGCTTCTATTTGCGCCTCGGTTTTCGTAGTTGCGTTCATGTAATTCATTTGAGTCTCCGCGGATGAATTTGATGTTCGAGGAGTATCACCAACAATGTAAACGTAGTTAGTGCCATTAAAACGACGTGCGAGACGAAAAAAAAACATGCGTATGGCTTGTATTTGAAACGCTTTTTATTGCACGCGCAGGCCCGAATATTTATTACTTCAAGTTGCGTGTCTATTCGTAGTTTGATGTCGAACAATAACGAATACCTATTTTTTAATAACTTATGTATTAGCGCCTGAGCTCTTACTTCGTGCTTAACTGCGTGGTGATTAGAGTTCTGTGGTCATGGGTTCGATTTGAGAGCGATAGGTGAAATGTTCAGAGGGATTTGGGTCTGTTTTTTGGGTCTTTTTGGTTTCACTTATGGGCCAAGTGCCCTTGGCGACTGGGTGGTCCCCGAAAAACAAATATCGGTCGCGGCAGGGCTAAGTAAAGAAACGTATCAAGCTGTCTCTTCACTGGGGTCTTCTCAATTTAAACGGAGAACAGCTTTCCCGCCGGATGATCTGCGTCAAAACCTTCTTCGCGTGGCGGAACAAGCGATGATGCCTTACCGAGACGTCACTCTTGAAACTCACGAAAGTCTATTCGACGTTGAGATAGAGGCCATTGAAATAGCCGGAGTCAGGGCGTTTAAAATTCGACCCTCTCGCATCGCGACGGACCTACAGGGGCGCATTTTTATGCATGCGCACGGCGGAGGACATTTTATGGGTGGAGGCGTTATGGCTACTCGGGAGGGTGCCATGATCGCCGCCAGGTCCGGCATCGAGGTGGTCTCCGTCGACTACACGCTGTCAACAGCCAGTCCCTTTCCAGCCGCTCTCGACGACCTAGTTACGGTTTATCAAGAATTGCTGGGCAGCTACCCGGCCGGCCTCATCGCGATAGGTGGTAGTTCGGCTGGTGGCAATCTTACATTAGCAACAGTTTTACGATTAAAAGAACTCACGGTGAACTTGCCGGGCGCATTATTCGTGGGCACGCCTAATGCCGATCTCTTATTTACGGGTGACACCATTACTACCAATGAATACGTTGACAATATGCTGCCGACGGTCGAGGGGGTGATTCGAGCGGCCGCCAAACTATATGCTGGTGATTTCGATCTTAACAATCCACTGATCTCGCCGCTCTACGGAGATTACGCGGGATTCCCTCCAACCTACTTGGTCTCGGGCACTAGAGATTTATTGTTAAGCGACACCGTCAAAGTTCATAGGAAATTGCGTGACGCGGGTGTGGTGGCGGATCTGAATGTCTTTGAAGGCATTCCTCATGGCGCTTATCTGGCTGCACCCGGGTCATCTGAATTCGAGGCGTCACTGGGCGATCTCAAAAATTTTTTGGAGACCCATCTTTGAGGATTAAGGGGTCAATCCGGTTTATTGATCGATATCTCTTTGTGAATGGGTTTCGTTGAGCCCCCGTTGTGTCATTACGATATGTGGCAACAGAGGCTTTCTTCATTGGTATCGGGACCGAGACTTAGATACGCGGCGCTGTATGGAGAAGGAGTATGACCCTTATCGGTGTCTAACCCGCTCCAGATGGCTTCGGAATCGACCACCAGGCTGGCACTGCGGCTGACCACGGCCGTTATTAAAATCTCGTGAGGAAAAGGCGTCAATAAAGGCTTGAAGCGTGAGAAAGATGTTTGAGGGTAAATGACGCCATAGAAATAGAGGTCAATAAAATGGATAAAAAAAACAGTCATCAAGATTCGTTTGCTCAAAAGGTAGTTTGGATAACGGGTGCCTCTGCAGGCATTGGTGAGGCGATGGCCGTTGCCTTCGCTGCGAGTGGCGCAAAACTGGTTCTCTCTGCACGCAATAGTCTGGACCTTGAGCGCGTAAAAGCCCGCTGCCTTGAAGCCGGAGCGGATCAGCAAGACGTACTTGTTGTCACCCTGGATGTCATTGATCTGGATGCCATGCCGGGTGCCGTAGACCGGGTCATGGACGCCTTCGCTCGCATAGATTTGCTGATCAATAATGCTGGCGTGGGGGTCCGTGACTTTTGTACGGATATAAATTTAGATGTCTATCGTACAGCGCTGGAGGTCAATCTCATCGGCCCGATTGCCTTAACGAAACAGGTTTTACCCATCATGATTAGCCAGGGCTCTGGTCACATCGCGGGGACATCAAGTGTCGCTGGTAAGGTTGGAGTTCCTCTCAGAACGGCCTATTGCGCCGCGAAATTCGGCCTCATCGGATTTCTAGACGCGCTGCGAGCCGAGGTCGCCTACCACGGTATCAAGGTCAGTACGATTATCCCCGGATTAGTAAAAACGGGTGCCGTGGCTAATGCTATGACAGGCGACGGGTCGGTTATTGGTGCCGAGGACGGCGTAATGACTGAAGGATTGACTGCAGATGAGGCAGCTGCAGCTATCCTGCCCGAATTGGCCAAATTTTCAGACGAGTTCGTCATTGGTAATTGCGATTCTTCAAAAATGGTCGAGATGAAACGAAACAATCAGACGCAGATTTTTCGAGGCCTCGAGCAGATGGCAGCGAGTTTGCACGAATGAACCTGCACTGAGCTATTTTTCAGACTTGGTCTGGGTGTATCACCTGTCGATTACGTCAGCATAGTTTACCTCTGTGCCACACAAGATCGCGTAGGGCGCAGCAAACGCGCATCGTTAGATTTGCGTTTCCACGGCTCCTCTTTCAATAACATCGTATTATTTATCGATAGACCATTACGTATGGAACCCCGTGGTTGGAATTAACATACTCTTAGATATAGATAGCTACCGCTATCTGAAAGTTGTGACCATTTTAAAAATATAAAAACTTAGGGGTGTGCAATGAAAACAAAGTCTCAAGAAAGACAAAACCGCCTAATCGTGGCCCTCAGTTTGCTTGCGATTGGGGTGTCGGGTACGACAACGGCAACCGCGCAAACCGGCTCCGTGATGGAAGAGGTCGTCGTTACCGCGACCAAACGAGAGGAAAGCCTTCGCGATGTACCAATGTCAGTATCTGTGTTGGGTAGCGATACAATTGAGGCGAAGGGCATCACGCAATTCAGAGGCATTGCTGATGCGGTACCAGGACTGACCTACAGTGAGGCGTCGAGCAACTTAAATCCCACATTTCAGATGCGTGGAATTTCGGTGGGCCAAAATACAGAAGGCCTTCAGAAGGCGGTAGCGATATATTTGGATGAAATGCCAATGCAGGACGGTAAAAGTACCGTCAACATGGATTTTGGTTTTTTTGATACGGCTAGAGTTGAGGTGCTGAAGGGGCCACAGGGTACTCTTTTCGGAGCTGGCACCCTGGCTGGCGCTGTCCGAATTATTTCGAATAAGCCAGATCCCAGTGGGCTAGATTATAAATTTGCAACCGATTTTGGCTCGACAAGTGGGGAGTTAAGACAGCGCTATAAGGGAATGGTGAATGTGCCCCTGAGTGACTCTGTAGCATTCAGGATGTCCGCGTCGATTTCCGATGAAGAGGGGTGGGTCAGTAACACGGGTATTGGCATGAACCCATCAAATAACTACTCGTCAAATGCGTTAAAAGCTGCGATCGGCTGGCGAGTAAATGACCGTTTGACCGCGGACGTCACTTACCTTTATCAGAACAACGAGTCCGATGATGGCGGCACCATAAACCCGGAACTCGGAGAAAATACGAGAAGCAATTTTAAGCAAGAAAAAGTAGAGGTGGAGATCAGCAAATATAATATGACCCTCGCTTACGATCTCGATTTTGCGACTCTGACGTCTTCCACAAACTTTTCGAAAACGGACCCATTGCAGGACACTGACTTAAGCGCAATCCTTGGCGGAGCGTTTCCGTGGGGTCTCGTTCGAGAAGACAAGAGTGAGTCTTTCGTTCAAGAAATCAGGATGGTTTCAACAGCTGACTCTAAGTTTGATTGGGTTTTAGGCGCGTATCTCCAAGATCGTGAGGTGGTGGAAAATCAGGTCATGCACTTGTCGCAAGAATTCGTCGATGCAAGAGGCGGGTCTATTGGTGGTTTGAGTAACGATTACATGGGTGTGGATAATGCGTTTATCTACGGAAGCCCAGTAACAGATAGCTTGAAAGAGAACGCTATTTTCGCCGAACTGGGATACCAGTTGACAGATAGTGTGAAGGCAACCGTAGGGTTTAGGTCGTCCGAAATCGAGATCAAAAACAAGCGCACTGCCGGTGGGAATATGTCCATTGGCTCCTTTCTCGGTCCAGTGGTTTTCATGGGCGCCGATTCCTTCACGCCAGTTCCTTACATGGCTGGGCAATACGCGCCGGGAAAGGTGTCGCCTAATACGATGAAACTGAGCTTAGCTTGGGAAGCTAGTGACAACGTTAATCTGTATGCAACCGCCTCGGAGGGATTCCGAGCCAACGATGTCAATCGTGCCGCCTTTACCGTTGGTATCAATGGCCAACAAGGCACTAGTAACATCGATCCCGACGATCCCACTGTTATTCCTGAGTTATCGAAGTCCGATAGCATGTGGAATTACGAAGTTGGCATGAAAGGGCAGTGGGATACCGTCCGCGTTAATTTGGCTGTCTACCAGATGGTATGGGATGACATTCAACTCTTTGCGCAACGTGTCAGCGACAGCGCGACGTTTTTTAGTAATGCAGGAGAGGCCGAATCCGAAGGAATTGAATTGGAAATTTCGGGTCGGCCGAATGACTTCTTTGATTATGGTTTAGGTATTGCCTATCAGAATGCTGAAATTACGTCTATCACGGCCGCGGAGGCTACAATGGTAGGAGCGGAGCTAGGGACTCCATTGACTTCCCCGGACCTACAAGTTTCAGGTCACCTTCAATTCACTAATTCCGTGCAGAGTGGCAATGAGTTGTTCGGGCGAATGGATTTTTCTTACACCGACTCCATGCCAAATGGTTTCCCATTTAGCCCCGGAACCGGCGCACCCTCGCCGAACTTCGCATATACCGACTCGATCACCAAAGTCGATTTGAGTATCGGTTACGTCACCGACAAATGGACCGCTGTCTTGTATGCCGAAAACGCACTTGATGAGGACGGATATCAATTTATCATGCCTCAAACGTTCTTTGACGATCGTCACATGACCTTGCGGCCCAGAACCATCGGAGTCCGATTTACTTACAACAAGTAAGGTGCAGTGACCCCTTATTACCGCGTGTTGCCGCCACCTTAGGCGGCTTTTTTTCATATGGGCTTTACTGATCAATAATAAGTAGTAACCGCCGCGGACCTAAACCTGTTGTTGTTATGGAGTCCAGGAAACGTTTCGATCATCGCGAAACTCATAGGCATTTGGCTTGGCGCCCTATAAGGTGACGTCATAACGGCGTTTTTCTAAAATTCTATGGGACCACGGTCATATGGATGTTAGGCAGCTTAAGCACTTTGTAGCACTCGTAGAGACAGGGACCGCTCACGCGGCAGCCGACGACCAACACATATCTCAACCCGGATTGAGTGGAAGTATTAAAAGGCTGGAGAACCAGTTAGGTGTCTCGCTTTTCGACCGGCGAGGTCGAGGCATGGTTCTGAATGCAAGGGGTAAAGACTTTTATCCGCACGCTAAAAGGACCCTCGAATATTTAAGACTTGCGCAAGCGGAGCTAAAGGTCAGTGATGCCAGAATTCGAATAGCGCTGGGTGACATACGTTCGAGCGATTTCGTTGGGAAATTGACTTCTGCACTGAGTGAGGAGTATCCGTCACTGATGGTCGAGTTTTCTGAATCCCATTTTGAGAGCATGTTTTCTGATTTAGAGGATGGGACTATCGACATAGCATTCGGCAGTGTCCCTAGTATTGGGAAAATACCCGCATCGCTCATATCTAAACTCATGACTCGTAGCGATTTTGGCGTTTTCTGTTCCGCAGATCACCCTCTTGCCGAAATTGATCGCGGCATAACGGGTAAAGATCTTCAGGCTTATCCCTGGATGCTCAACACGAACGCGCCCGACATCACGCCTCATTATCCGCGGATGATTGAGGGTCCGAGTTTAGTGAGAAACAAACTTAAAATTGTGGCGATTGATTCACTGCATATGGGTAAAGAGTTAGTTATCAATTCCGATTGTTTGTGCCACACGCCGCAACTTGCTATGGCGGTCGAGTTGGCAAGAGGAAAGGTGAAACAGCTGGATGCTCCTATCAAACGATTTAGTACTGACATCATGGGTCTTCGGCACAGGGATATAAGGTCTCCGTTGCTCGATCGCGCGTTCGCACTCGCTACACAGTGCTTTGATTAACACTCTTGGAAGCTTGCGAGGCTAAGTAAGGTCTCGCGAGGTTAAGGATCGTAATTGTCACAAGACAACCTTACCGAAGATTGTACTTACAAGCATGGCTCAGCGACTCTCGCTGACGCTTTTTTTAACGCTCACTACACTAAGGTTTGGCGACTGGAAAAATCGTCACCGGAGCGCCTCACTATTTCTGAGGCCTACCAAGTCCAGAATCAGGTGTGCGAGAAACGTATCGCGCGCGGTGAGAGCGTTGTTGGGTACAAGGTCGGATGCACTAGCCGCGCTATACGTTCGCAATTGGGTCTTGCTGAGCCCATTTCAGCGAGATTATTTGCTCCCCATGTGACTGGGGGGCGAACAGCGATTGACTGGACGGCCTATTGTCATTGCGCTATTGAGCCAGAGATGGTGCTGCGCATAGGTCAAGATCTGTGTGGCACAGACCTCTCTGATGAGGAACTTATTCAATCCATAAGCTACGTTAGCCCGGGAATAGAGCTCCACGATTATACGTTTTGGCATCAACCTCCGACTGCGCAGGAGCTTATCTGTTCTGGTGGTATTCACGCGGGCCTCATCGTCGGCGACACGAAAGTATCACCCCGGGCGCTGACCTTCGGGCGCGAAAATTTTTTCGTGTATCAGAACAACGAGTTAGTTGCGTCCTCTAGAGCCGACGAGATTATGGGAGGCCCCCTCGAATCTTTACGCTGGTTGGTTAACTTTTTGTCTAGCAATGATGAGGTTTTGAAAAAGGGGATGCTAGTGATTCCCGGATCTCCGACAGAGTTAATTTCGATCACCTGCGATTCCCTGGTGCGCGTCGAAATCGATAATTTGGGTCAGGTAGAGACTACATTTCGTTCCCAGTCCCCATCTTCAAGATAAGTTAACCACAGGTCGACGCTAGCGAGTCTAAAAAATCAACTCAGAATAATGAGTAGTGCTGACCGCCGTCGATGACAATATTTTGGCCAACGACATAGCGTGATAAGGGGCTGCAAAGAAGCGCGGCCATAGGCGCCATATCGTCGGCAATCGCCGCAAAGCCAGCCGGAATTTTGTTGTGTTGTTGAAAGTGCTCTGCAATAACCTCGTGGTCGTGCTCTAGGCCAAAGGCATCGGCATAGGCCATAGCATTTTCTTCCGACCCTTCTGTTGCAAACATCCCGGGCAATATGTTGTTGATGTTGACACCATACTGAGCGATTTCTCGAGAGACGCTCGCTGTGTAATTAATCAAAGCAGATCTGGCAGGCCCCGACATGAGGCGCCAGATCATTGGGTTCTTTGCAGAAAACGTGGCTATGTTTAAAAGCCTACCCCAGCCCTGATCTTTCATATGAGGAATGTAGTGGCGCATAATCTCGATGGGGCCCAGCAGTGTCGTCTCAATTGACTCTCGCCACATTTCAGGCGTGACCTGCAAAAAGTCACCATTGGGCGCTGGAGGCTTGATTGTAATTGCAACAATATCGGGGTCAGTACAGGCTTCAAACAAGGTGGTCCGGCCTGCGTCAGTTGATGAGTCTGCAACAATGGGTATTACCGTGGCACCATAGGTTTCAGCAATTTCCTTTGCGGCCCTAACCAGTCGTTCCTCGCGACGTGCGGATATATAAAGCTCAACACCGGCCTCGGCTAGTCGTTCAGCCGTTGCGCGCCCCATACCTGCACTGCCACCTGCCATCAGCGCCTTTTTTCCTGCAATTTTTAGGTCCAACGTTTTCTCCTTTACCCAACAGGGTGATCAAAACAGCGACGATTAAGAAGGACTATGAGTGCCGCGTCGCTCACACTAACGCTAGGCGACGTCACTGGTCATTACTGCGATCCATCTCAAAGTCTTTCGCTCACTAATCTGCGAACAAATCTTTACAGTCAGAATGAGCAACAGGCAGATCATTATCACTCAGCATAGATGATGCCGTATGCCCCTGCTCCCGCTTGCACGTTCCAATCCAAGTTCCGCTAACGACGAAACTGTTTCTCCAGCCAATAGAGCCAAATTTTGAGAGTGACCTGACTTTGAGGGTTGCTTTCAAAGCGTTTCCTGCCCTCTTTGTAAGCGGTCTTAGCCAGTGTAATCTCGAGCTCCTCCCTAATTTGAACGTATTTGTAAAGCGTCTCTACCGACGGGCCAGCTGCGCAGGCTGCCTTAGTTAATTTCTGGCTCGCACACGCGATACCACGTATGAGGCCAGACTAGCTTCGACCCAAAACTAAAATTTCTTTACTCAACAGCCACATCTAAATATAGTTAACTATATTCAAATAACGAGAGATAGAAAAGTGATTGAATTTGTTGATCCCCGAGGCGAGGCTTCAGCCGAAGAACAGGTGTACGTCCTTTCTCGTGATTTGCGCTCTGATGCTGGTGAGAGCATCACTGTTGCACTAATTGCAAATGGCTTCCCTGATTCTGAGCTTTTTGTGAAGAAGGTGGGTCTTGCTTTAGAGGAGCGCCTGCCGAATGTGAAGACCCTTTTCTGGAATAAAAACAACGCGGGAGTCGCAGCGAGCGAGGGGATGCTCGACGATATCTTTGCAACCTGTGATGCCGCGATCGCCGCTTACGGGCACTGAGGCAGCTGCACTACCGGCACCGTGCGTGACGGATACAACATTGCTCAGCGAGGGTTTCCCGTGGTGACCTTGATCACTGAAGATTTTTGGGATCAGGGATCGTTTGTAGCCACTTCATTGGGGATGCCCGACATTCCACGAGTTAGATTGCCACACCCGATCGCAGGCTTGGGGGAGAAAAAAATTGGGCTGATCGCTGAGGAAGTTATTGAGGACATTCTGGATAGTTTTGAAAATGTTTGACTTTTTGACGGCTGAAAACGAGGAGTCGGCGTTAGAGCAACTTCACGACTTGGGTTGCACTGACGGTCTCCCAGTAATCATTCCTACGGTGGAAAGGGTGACCAAAAGTATCCTGGCTACTGGGTTAGATGGCGACATGGTGCTCGGTGTATTGGGGCCCTTGATGGGCGTTGCAACTGTGGAAAAGGTTGCGGCTGCCGCCGTGATGGCAGGGTGCAAGCCGGACTACATGCCCCTTCTCGTGGCGGCGGTTAAAGCCGTGGCACAACCCGAGTTTGACCTATCAGAATTGCAAGCGACCACACACTGCACAGCCCCGCTAATTATCGTTAATGGGGCGGCTCGCAACACCTGCGGTCCAGTGGCGTCCGGTTACGGCGCACTTGGGCCTGGACATCGAGCCAACGCCAGTATTGGACGGGCTCTACGTCTTTGCTTGATCAATATCGGCGGTGGGCGCCCGGGTATATCTGACATGGCCCTTCATGGCCACCCCGGGAAGTTTACGTATTGCCTCGCGGAAGCGGAGGAGGCGTCGCCCTTCCCGCCCATGCATACGAGCCTGGGCTTCGATGAGTCTGACAGCGTCGTCACAGTCTTAGGCTGCGAGGCACCACATTCGTGCCTTTATAGCGATAACGCTGATGACCCCGAGGATGCGGAGAAGCTTTTGCACATTTTGTCCGTTGGACTGACCAATATCGCCACTAATAACGCCATTTTTGCATCAGGGATGGCGCTGGTTTGTTTAGGGCCTAAGCACGCAAATGTACTGGCGCGATCGGGGCACACGAGAGAATCGATACAAAAAAGATTGTGGGAGCTCACACATCTATTAAAAGCAGACCATATTCGGTTTGGCGGGGAATTTGGAAAACATTTTATAGACGACCCTGATGGCGAATATCCCTCGTTCAAGGCGCCGGAGCATATTTTAGTTATGGTTGCTGGAGGCGTTGGGTTGTATTCCATGGTGATGCCAAATTGGGGTGGCGCGGGCCATCAAAACTCTGCCGTCAGCATGAAAGTTGAGGCTGACTTTTTTTGCGAGATACCGGGACTCGGAGGCGCTTAGCATCACATAGATCTGCAGACTATGCGAAGGGCGTTCAAATTAAAGCGTTGTTATCAAGGAAGTGGCCATGAAGCCAATCACCGTGCACAAGGGTGCACGCCTTTATTTAGGATTGCCTCGAGAGAGCGGTAGAGTTAAGACTTTGGAGGTTTGGACCTGATGTCTAATCCAATCACGATCGGAGGCAAACGACTCGAGCACAAGACGGCGCTGATCACGGGTGCTAGTCGGGGTATCGGGTTTGCAATTGCAAAGGCTTACGCCAGTCAGGGAGCAAACTTAGTACTCACTGCGTCTAATGAAGCGGGGCTCAAGAAGGCTAAGGCAGCCCTAGACGGCTACGGTGTCGACGTCTCTTTTTTCCCAACTGATATTAGTTCGATGGATTCAATAGAGGCCCTATTTTGTTTTTCAATAGAGCGGCACCCAGACCTTGATGTGCTTGTTAACAACGCCGGCATTCATATTGGAAAACCCTTTACTGATCACGGGATGGATGAGTTTGATCAGCTGATGAGGACCAATGTTTACTCGGTCTTTAATCTAACCCAGCACGCAATTCGGCACATGCAGAATTTAGGTCGAGGTAAAGTTATTAATGTCGCCTCGGTAGCCGGATTGCGAGGCAGTGTGAACTCCGCCGCTTACAACACCTCAAAGCATGCAATCGTGGGTCTTACTCGCTGTATCGCGCTGGAGAATGCAAAAAACGGTATCAACATCAATGCCATTTGCCCCGGTATCGTGGAGACCGACCTCATCAAGGGTGTCGAGCAACGTATGGAGGCACAAGGTATGCCGCCAGACGAATTTCGTGAGCGTATCCTTGCACAAATTCCAATGGGCCGATTTTTACAGCCGGAGGAAATCGCGCACATTGCCGTATTTCTTGCTAGCAGTGAATCCGATGGCATGAACGGTGAGGCCATTGCCATTTAGTCGCGCCATCAAGCGTCAAAGAAGACACTGGGGTTAGAGTGACGACGCGCACACCTATTGATTCATCACCGTTTCACGATCTCCTGATTGTCGATATTGGAGGCACCGTTGCCAGCGGTTACGCAGGAAAGCTGTACGCTGATTATGGGGCGAGGGTCGTTAATCTAGAGCCGCCGGAAGGTTTTTCCACCCGCCATATTGCGCCGTTACTGGATAACGGCACTAGCGCAATTCATGCCTATCTTCATGCTCATAAACAGAGTGTGTGCTGCACTGACAGCGTACTGACACATCCGGTTACTCTTGCGGCTGATCTAGTAATCCTCGATGTATCAACCTTGCCAACATCGTTAGCGGTAGATGCCTTTGATACTAATGTCTGCGCTATCAGCTGGTATGGCTTAACCGGCCCCTATGCTGGCTTTCGCGGCTCTGATGCGTCGATTCATGCGCTTACCGGATTGATGCACGGCATTGGCGAGACTGATGGTCCGCCCATTATTCCTACGGGCTATCAGGCGCAGGTCATAGGCGGATTAAGCGCGTTTAACGGGTCGCTAGGTTTCCTGCTGGGGCATCTGCTCGCGGCGCAGGAGACGTCTGATGCATTTTGTCTCGATGCTTCAATTTGGGAAGCAAACATGTGTCTGACCGATATTGGCGCAGCCATTAGCTTTAATGACCAGCCAATGCCAAAAAGACTGGGTATCAATCGGTTCGCTCCGACCTATCCGCTCGGTATATGGCCTTGCAAGGATGGTTGGTTGGGGGTGACCGTGCTCAACCCTTCGCAGTGGACAGCTTTTTGCCAGCTGTTAGGGCTCGATGATCTTGCCATGGAATCAAAATATCAAAGCAGTATGGCCAGGTTAGACGACGTGGCGATTATAGAACCCAGAATCTTGGAAGCGCTCTCAGAGCACAGTGCCAAGGATCTGTTTTATCGAGGCCAGGGTATGCGCATTCCGCTTGCGCGCGTGCCGACTATGGAAGAGTTATTCACGGTTGATCAATATGTAGAGCGCAACGCTTTCAGTGAATACAGCTCCGAGGGCGAGACCTTTCAAGCGCCTTCCTGCCCTTTCAGATTAGTTGAAACGCCACCACACTTTGGTGGTGATGCGGTCCCTCTCGGTGCTCACAACCCAACTTGGGATAGGGAAACTCCGACCATCGATGCTGCTAAAGGTGTTAACGGCTCTCACAGTATGGGCGAGGTTGATTGGAGCACCAGACAGGGCCCATTGCAGGGGCTGCTGATTGTCGATCTCTCCATGGGTTGGGCTGGGCCTCTGGCCACACGGAACCTTGCTGACATGGGTGCGACTGTTATTAAGATTGAGGGTTGTACTCGGTTTGATTGGTTTCGCAGTTGGGAAGCCACTGAGGAGTGGATTAACTCCAATGGCGCCGAAAAAGAGGTTCGATTTATCAATCTCAACCGTAACAAACTTGATGTCACTTTGGATTTAGACTCGAAAGCAGGAAGAGAGCTATTGCTGCGTCTCGTTGGGCAAGCAGATGCGGTTATTGAGAATTTCTCGGGTGGCGTACTCCCAAAGCTCAACCTGAACTATCCGGTGCTGTGTCAAGAAAACCCTCAACTCGTTATGGTTTCAATGCCCGCCTTTGGTGCTACTGGCCCGTGGGCCGCATTTCGAGCCTATGGTTCTACCGTTGAGCAGTCTTCAGGGCTGCCACATTTGCAGGGCAGTGAACATCAACCGCCGACCATGTTGCACGTTGCGTTTGGTGATGCGATTGCGGGTCTTTACGGGACTGCAGCGCTCCTCACCGGACTGTTTCATAAAAAGAAAACCGGTCAGGGGCAAGCTGTAGATCTGAGTCAAGTCGAGTGCCTTCTGCCTAACGCGGTGCATGGTGTGGTGCAACAGTCCATTAAAGGCGAGCCACCGCCTAGGCGAGGTAACGTTAATCCCCATTATTTCATTCATGGAATCTTTGCCTGCGTCGATGAGGATGACTGGATACTGATACAGGTGGAAACTGACGAGCAGTGGAGTTCAGCTGTCGGGTTTATACCGACACTTCGGTCTTACGCGCGGCTGAATCGGGACGAGTGGCGGAACAAATCTGAAGAAATAGCCTGTTCTGTCGAGGAATGGACCGCCATTCGTAGCGCGCGGCAAATGATGCACGATCTACAGTCGATCGGTGTCACGGCAGTCGCCCTGAACAGTGCATCGGACTTGATGGACGACCCGCATTTGCTTGCTCGTGGCTACACACAATTTGTGTCGCATCCGTTTATGGGTGAGCAACCCCACCCGAGTGCGCCCTGGAGACCCGGGGAATCGCCGATTCCAATTGGGACATCAGCACCAACGCTGGGACAGCACAATCGAGAAATACTGGGTGGTCTTCTAGGACTATCCGACAGTCAACTAGAAAAACTAAACAAGGACGGTGTGATTGGTAACAAGCCAAGAATTAAGTTGCGATAGCGACTAATCCTGACAGCGACAACCATCACAGGAACGTTCGACAGAAATTTAACGATGCCAGTAGGGGGGCGTTTATGCTGTCTCAAGGAATTTTAATCGCGAACCGTGGCGAGATAGCGATCCGCATTGCTCGCGCTGCCGCGGATATGGGTATTCGAACCGTTGCTATTTACTCGAGCGACGATCAAGCCAGCCTGCATATCAAAATGAGTGACCAGGCCGTGTTAATCCCCGGAGAGGGTCCCGAGGCCTACCTCAACATTGAGCAGGTAATACTTGCTGCTCAAGCAACTAACTGCGACGCGATCCACCCGGGCTACGGTTTCCTGTCTGAGCGTGCCGATTTGGCCGCCGCCTGTTTGGCGGCGGAGCTCACGTTCATCGGACCCAGTGTGGACCACTTAAAACTTTTTGGTGATAAAGGAGCCGCAAGACGGGCAGCCAGTCAAGCAGGTGTCCCTGTGCTTGCCGGGACTGATCACGCCGTCTCCCTAGCGCAGGCAAACGAATTTTTTGACCGTGTTGATGGGCCGATCATTATTAAGGCCATCGGCGGTGGAGGGGGTCGCGGTACCCGTGTTGTTCACGACAAACACGATCTCAAGGACGCGTTTGAGCGATGCCAATCTGAAGCGCTTGCGTTCTTTGGTCTTGGCGATGTCTATGTAGAAGAGTTTTTGCCGCGTGCCAGGCATATCGAGGTTCAAATACTTGGCGATGCCAGCGGTAGCATCGTCCACTTTGGTGACCGAGAGTGTTCTGTGCAGCGTCGCAATCAGAAGGTGATTGAGATTGCGCCGGCGCCGAACTTAGCACCCAGCCTCCGAGAAAAAATGACGAGCGCGGCCGTTAGCTTTGCGCACCAAGAAAAATACATGAGTCTTGGTACGTTCGAGTTTTTAGTCTTGGACAAAGGCGTGGAGGACGACAGATCAGCCGGTAGCGCCATAGAGGATCATTTTGTTTTCATTGAGGCCAATGCTCGTCTGCAGGTTGAGCATACGGTGACTGAGGAAGTCACGGGCTTTGATTTGGTTCGCGGTCAGATCGCAGTGGCCTTCGGATTCTCACTCACCGATTTAGGTCTCGATGCTCAGGCGCCACCGACGCTGTCTGGATTTGCGATTCAGGCTCGGGTCAATTTAGAGACCATCACCACTGATGGCGGTGTTAGGCCGGGTTCAGGACGCTTGGTGCGATATGAACCACCCAACGGACCCGGAGTTCGAACCGATGGGTTTGGTTATGTGGGTTACAAGACGAGCATTGCCTACGATTCTCTGCTCGCCAAGGTCATCGTGCATGAGCGCTCATCCAATTTTTCCGATGTGGCCAGAAAAGCGATCAGGGCACTGTCGGAGTTTCATCTGGAAGGTGCGCGAAACAATATCTCTTTTCTCAAAAACATACTGTCCCATGAGGATTTTATTAACGGCGCTACGCACACTCGGTGGATCGAAGAGACGGTCGACCAGTTGACCAACGAGTGGCAGGGCCCAGACTATTTCATGGTCGCCGAGGCTGGCGGCGGAGCCAAGGGGGTCAGCCACGGCTCATCAAAACGAGAGGACCCCCTTGCGGTTTTCACCCAGCAAGATGCGATTGGTCAGACAGCCCCAGCGGAGGCCCAAGAGATTGATGTGCCTGAAGGCATGGTCTCTGGCCGTGCACCGATACCCGGGACCATAGTCGCGGTCGAAGTTAAAGCCGGGGCTCAGGTGAAAGCGGGTGATGCCATTCTGGTCATTGAATCAATGAAAATGGAACATGAAATTGTCGCGGAATGCGATGCGATCGTTCACCGGATGCGTTTGCAGGTAGGTGACATTGTGACGGAGGGCGCGACACTCTTCGTTCTCGAAGCGGCGGAAGTTGAAAGAGAGCAGGACGAGAGCAGTCAAATGCAGATAGACCTTGATTACGTTCGCGCCGACTTGCAGGAAAACATTGATCGACACGCGTACACGCTAGACGAGAATAGACCTGAGGCAGTGGCAAAGAGACGAGCACGCGGTGGTCGCATGCCCAGGGAAAATATTGCTGACTTGGTCGACCAAAACTCATTCAAGGAATACTGGCCGCTTATCGTTGCGCGTCAGCATCAGCGCCACGATATGGACATACTGCGCAAACGCACGCCCGCAGACGGTTTGATCGGTGGTACAGCCACCATCAATGCTGATTTATTTGGTGATAAAGCATCGTCCGCCATGGTGGTTCACTACGACTACACCGTATTAGCGGGTACGCAGGGCAGCCGAAATCATTACAAAACTGATCGTCTGTTTGAGCTGGCTCTCCGATTTCGCATGCCGCTAGTGCTATTTAGTGAAGGCGGCGGCGGTCGCCCAGGGGATGATGATTTGGGCCCCGGCGTGTCATTTGATACCCATACCTTTACGCAGTTTGCCAAGCTGTCTGGGGCCGTCCCAATGATCGGTATTAACCGTGGACGCTGTTTCGCCGGAAACACGGTGTTGCTGGCCTGTTGCGATGTGATTATTGCGACGAAGGATTCCACGATAGGCATGGGTGGGCCCGCCATGATCGAGGGTGGGGGACTGGGAGTGTACACACCGGAAGAGGTTGGTCCGATGTCATTCCAAGTGCCGAATGGTGTTGTGGATATTCTGGTTGATGATGAAGCCGAAGCTGTAGCAGTGGCAAAAAAATACCTTTCATACTTCCAGGGAACACTCAGTGAGTGGGAAGTTGCAGATCAGCGCAGTCTCCGCCAAGTCATCCCTGAAAATCGACTGCGTCTATACGATATGCGTCAGGTAATCGAGACGCTCGCCGATGTCGGATCAGTGCTGGAGATAAGAGAAAAGTTCGGTATTGGGGTGATCACTGCATTCATTCGTATTGAGGGACAACCAATGGGGGTGATTGCCAACAATCCTCATCACCTGTCCGGCGCTATTGATTCTGAGGCTGCAGATAAAAGCGCCAGATTTATGAAATTGTGCGACGCGTTTGATATTCCCATACTGAGTTTGATGGACTGCCCGGGACTGATGGTCGGCCCCCAGTCTGAGGCCACAGCGCTTGTTCGTCACTCGGCGCGAATGTTTAACATAGGCGCCAATACCACGACATCCAAGTTTGGCGTGGTTATCCGCAAGGCCTATGGCCTAGGTATCCAAGCTATGTGCGGGGGTAGTTCGTCCCTGGGTTTACTCACCGTGGGCTGGCCTACGGCAGAATTTGCGGCGATGAACATCGAAGGTAGCATCAAGCTCGGATTCCGAGACGAGCTGATGGCCATAGAAGATCCAGAGGAGAGACTTAACGTCTTTAACGCGAAGGTCGCCGAAGGGTATGAGCAGGCCAAGGCCGTTAATGCGGCAGCAGGGGGGGGATTAGACGATGTTATTGACCCGGCTGAGACAAGGTCATGGATTGTAGAAGGATTAAAAAAGGTGCCACCGGTACCGATAAGAAGCGAGAAAAAGCACGCGTTTATTGATACCTGGTAATGCTTAGAACGCGCCTAAAAAGATGAGCGATCCAGACGAGGGTTTTGACAGAGCCCCCTCCTCGCGAGCCCAACGAAACGCAGTCACCGCGTGCTGCAAAAAAAAACCGCATTAGCGGGGTCTGCATCAGATTAAGTCGGGTTATTTCAGAATGTACGCCTGCACCACGAGCTCTCTCGTGAGTGGATTAAATTTGATAACGTCTAGGTTCATTTGGTCACTCGAAATATTGACTACGTTGCGCATTACCAACACGCCATCAGCCATCTCCCAGATGCGTTGGAACCGACCAGATAATGTGCCGTCCGACTTATGTCGATGCAATATCACAATAAGTCGCACCCTACGTGGCAGTAGTTGCGTATGTATGGCATTAATCCACGGTGGATCCGCGGCGAGCAAGCGCCTTGTTTGCAAAGATCCTCAAGGCAGCCATGTTCGAACTCAAACATATCGACAAGGCATTTCGGGACCGTGAAGACGAGATCCACGTGGCGCGTGACTTGTCTTGGTCTTTGGGTGCCGGTGAGAACGCGGCGCTCATGGGGGAGAGTGGAGCGGGAAAAACCACGCTGATGAATATCATAGCCGGCCTCGATACCATAGACGGTGGCGAGGTGCTGGTGGGCGGTGAGCCAATAGCTGGCCTCAGTCAGGCGGAACTGACCGCTTTTCGCCGAAATCGTCTCGGCTTGATCTTCCAAAAGTTTCACTTGGTTCCCGCCTTGTCTGCGTGGGATAACGCGGCACTGCAGGCACGTCTTGCGGGTGCCTTTGATAAGGGTTTTGCCGCACATCTGTTTGACATGCTGGGTATTGAACAGCTCGCACATCGACGTCCAGAGCAATTGTCAGGCGGGCAGCAACAGCGCGTTGCCATAGCCCGAGCGCTTATGCATAAGCCCCAGTTGGTCTTAGCTGATGAGCCAACAGGCAATCTCGACGAGGCAACGAGTGATACCGTCATTGAGTTACTGGTAAGCGCCGCATCAGAGGCAGACGCAACGCTGGTCGTTGTGACACACAGTGCGGCTATTGCCAGTCATTTGAGTCACACCTGGCGGTTGGCCTCCGGTGCCTTGACACGCGCCGCATGACTCGCGCTGTTCTCGTGACGCTGGCGACCACACTCGCCTTTTACCGTCAAAATCCGCTGCAAGCGCTGTTCGTATTAATCGGCTTGGTGTTGGGCTGCGGACTTTACACGGCGGTTGCGCAGATTAACGCTAGTGCGAAAGCCAGCTACGCAGAAGCCGATCAAATTTTGGGTGCGTCGGCGCAGTGGCGCATTACCGACCGACTGAGCACGGAGGTGGCCATTGATGACTACATTCGCCTTCGGCGAGCCGGTTTTACTCAGGTTTACCCCATCATAGAGCGGCGACTTGCCAGTGCTGATGGGGCACTCATTTCGATTGTCGCGACAGACTTATTGGCATTGCCGTTGACGACATCAGGCACCGACAGTGAGGGCGATAATCCTTTTGGCAGTAGTGGCTGGAGTCGCTTGACGCAGTCGCCGTTTGAAGCCTGGGTTCCGTCTCAGACGGCGGAGCGTTTAGGGGTTGCTGAGGGCGAGCAGATTCGGTTGCGAGACGGCACCTTGCTGCCGCCTGCGGCCATTAGGTCTCAAACTCAGCAACGAGATCAGATCTTCATGGATTTGGGTGCCGCGTTATCCCTACTTAAAACCGACAGGGTGTCGTACCTTGCCGCCCCTGGGTTAACTGCGAGTGAGCAGGTGCGATTTGTCGATCAGTTTGGTGATCGTTTAGTGCTGTCTAATCAATCTGAGGCACTCGATCTGTCGCAGTTGACCCAAAGTTTGCATACTAATCTTACGGCCTTAGGGCTGTTGTCGTTTGTTGTCGGCACTTTCATTGTCTTCAATGCCGTGAATTTTTCTCTGCATGCACGCCGAGAAACCTTGCGGGTTTTGAGCGACTTGGGTGCAGTGCGCGAGGCCATCGTCGCCGCCATCGCAATAGAGTCACTCGTGTGGGCATTACTCGGGGCATTACTTGGGACACTGCTCGCACAACCCCTGAGCGCAGCGCTCATGCCGACTGTTGCGGCAACTATGCAAAACATCTACGGCGCCTCAGTATCAAGTCTCCCGGTCTTTAATACAGGCCTTTTTTGGGAGGCGTTGTTGCTCGCTTTTGCAGGCCTTAGCTTGGCGCTCGTTTTACCTTTGCTACGGGCAACAGCGGACAACTCCAAGAGTACCAAGACGCAGGGCGACACGCTGCTCACTCGGCGAGACATAGCCTCAGGTGTCATCGGCTCGATCCTCCTTCTCGTCGCCTATGTTAGTTACCCGGTGGCCTCGACTGTTGTTCAAGGGTTTGCGCTGCTCGCACTGGTCCTGTTCGCTGGCATAGCACTCCTGCCCGTTATTGTGTTGTTGGTCGCGGCGCTGGGAAAAACAGGGCTAAAACAGCACTGGCGTGCCCGGTGGGCATTTGCTGACGTCACCTTCCAGTTTCCACATTTGCGCCTCGCCATGATGGCCTTGTTGCTAACCTTGATTGCCAATATCGGTGTCACGTCGTTGGTGGGTAGTTTCCGACTGGCCTTGACCGACTGGCTTGAAACGCGGTTATCGGCAGATATTTATGTGACCGCAGGCGTCGTGGATGACGAGTCCCTTGCCACTGCAGACTGGGTGCGCGCCGCGCACCAGCGAGTGACAACGCAGATGACGTTCTCGGGTCGAACCATGGCAGTTATTGGCGTCGATGTTGATGCGCCCGATTTTGGGCCTGCCAATATTATCGATGGTGGACCTGATGCATTCTCGCGCTGGTCCGCCGGCGGTACTGAGAACGAGGGCGTGTTTGCCAATGAGCAATTGAGGTATCTCGCTGGTATTGAGGTCGGAGACTCGTTTGCATTGAAGACCGAACTGGACACGCGATCTTTCGAAGTGCTGGGCTTTTTTCATGATTACGGCAACGTCAACTTTGCGCTGCACCTGCCGAGTAAACGTTTTGAGCAACTCTACCCAAATGCCAAACCACAAGGCTGGGGAATTTGGGTTAAAAACGACCAACAACAGGCGGCAGAGCTCGGTTTGTCAGCGCTTGGCGTGGGGCCAACACAGTGGGTCTCGCAACGTGAGGTGTTAACACTGTCGATGGCTATTTTTGATCGCACGTTTGCGATTACGCGCGCGCTCAATACATTGACCTTGATGGTTGCCGCCGTAGCAATCTTTGCGTCGCTGCTGGCGGTGTACCAGTTTAGACGCCCGGAGTACGCCCTGTGGCGCTCACTGGGCATGGGTTGGCTCACGTTTTTTGCCATATCAGGATTTCCTATTGTGCTGATGACTGCCGTGGTGATGGCACTCGCGCTACCGCTAGGTGTCGCACTCTCTTGGCTACTCATTCATAAAATCAATGTGATCTCCTTTGGGTGGACGATGCCGGTCATCGTCGATGCTCAGCCCATTACGTTTTTGTTTTTTGTTGTTGCGGCCGTTGTACTGGCGGCGTTTGTTCTGGCCTCAGTGAATCAGAGAGCTGCGGTGAACAACGCCCTCAAAAGCTTGGCAGGGGATTGATGATGCGCCGAGACGGAATACGCAGATCCCTGTTTACCGCACTGTTTATCGTCGCTGGCGCCACGGCCGAGCTCGTTCAGGCGCAAGACCCCTATCAACTTCTTCGGGAGTCGGGAGAGGGGTTTGCGCAGGTGCAACCGGGTCGGGCCTTTATTTTCCCTCAGGATCACTACCCACACGAGCGCTTCAAAATTGAGTGGTGGTATCTCACTGCTAATCTCACAGGGAGTGACGGGCGTGACTACGGCATTCACTGGACGCTATTTCGTCAGGCGATGAATGCGGCTCCTAACCCCGGTGGCTGGCAGTCCAGTCAGACCTGGATGGCGCATACGGCCATCTCAACGCCGGTTGGTTTTGAATTTTCACAACGGTTTGCGCGTGGTGGCATAGGGCAGGCTGGCGTCGCGGTGACGCAGCAAAATACCTTTGAGGCGTGGATGGATGACTGGCTTTGGCAATCAGATTCGTCGGCGCCGTTCCCCGGTGTGCTCTCTGCCAGCACAGACAATCAGCGCTTTAGGCTGTCGCTAGGGGCAACAGACGACTGGGTGTTACAGGGTAAGAACGGGTTCAGTCAAAAGAGTGATCTGGGTCAAGCAAGCTACTACTACAGCCAGCCCTTTATCGATATCACGGGGACGCTGTGGGTTGGGAACGAGCCGGTTGAGGTGGCGGGGAAGGGTTGGCTAGATCGCGAATGGAGTTCACAGCCGCTGGCCGATAATCAGGCCGGATGGGACTGGGTTTCCTTGCATTTAAGTGATGGCAGTGCGCTCATGGTCTATCAGCTACGCCATGATTCGGGTGAGCATTACATCAGTGGTAGCTGGGTGAGTGGGTCTGGCGAGGTCACAACGCTCGAAGCGGACGATGTGACGATGACACCGCAAAGTGAGACACGAATTACGACCGGGAACGCTGCGGCCGGAACAGTCGAAGGGGGAATAAAAGCGCTGCCACTCGAGTGGCGTGTTCGCGTGCCAAAACTCGGCATTGACGTATCCCTTACCACGCATCGTCCCAACAGTTGGCTGGCGACCGCATTTCCCTACTGGGAAGGGCCTGTCACCGTGGCGGGTAGTCACCAGGGCGCGGGTTATCTGGAGCTAACCGGATACTAAAAAGCGGGCGTGGATTCAATCTTTCATCAGCTCCACGAAATGCAAAAGGGGCGATCGCCTTAAGGGGCTTATCAAATAGGGCTGTAGCTACTTCAGATGTGGTAAGAGAGAGTCTTTTCTTAGTTGTACGACTGACAAAAAATTCCACAAAAATGTGGCTCTGTGGACGCCGAAAACCAGCTCGGGAGTTTGGTTTGGTGGGAAGTGGCACATCCACTCGAGTTGCTCTGGGCTAATTTGCTACTCCGCAAATTGTCGTCGTCATTGCTGATGTCAGTGGTTCAAGGCGCCTAAACCGGCTATCGTTCGGCATTGAGGAACTGGGAGTGTAGCAACACCGTGAGTGATTTAGTCGTCAGGCAAATTGACTTCGACGTCGATCAGGCCAAGTTTATTTGGAATCCTGACAACCCCTCTTTCTCTGTTTTAATGAATCAAATTACGTTCTTTGTTGTCGGCTTTGAAAAGTACATGTGCCGTGTAATGCGCGATGCCGAGGAGCACATTACTGACGCGGCAGTGATGGAAGAAGCCCGGGCCTTTCGAAAGCAAGAAGCCATCCACGCTCAAAAGCACATGCGTCATGCCCGCGCCCTCATAGCGCAATATCCAGCATTACAGGGCGTGCTCGATAAAGTCCTCTCGAGCTATGACGATGTCTACAACACCCACCCATTGGAATACCACTTAGCCTATGCGGGTGGCCTAGAAGCAATTTTCACCCCTTTTTTTAAAATGATACTGGATCACCGTGCAGCCCTATTTGAAGAGGGCGAGGCACAGGTGGCATCGCTTTTTGTGTGGCATTTTTGCGAAGAAATCGAGCACCGCAGTTCCGCCTACGATGTTTACAACCACGTAGTAGGCAGTCATTGGTACCGCATTCGAAACACCGGCGCATTTCAAAAACACACCCGGGATCTCTTCGATATGATCAAGAACGAGTTTGAGTTAGTGGTTAAAGACGTGCCAGAAAACGCCTATTCAGACAACCCATTTGCGCGCATACCGATGCGGGCGCAGTTGCGATCAGCCGTCGGTGTCCTGGCCTCACAGTTCCCCTGGCACGACAGCGTGAACCAGCCTTTGCCCGACTACTACGATGAGTGGCTGGGCCACTGGCAATCTGGGGCCGATGTTTCTCAAATTGTGGGTAAAGCAACGCTTGGTGCCCAGTGATTGAGAACGTGACTGAGACTGAGTCAGCACTCACGTTTACTCAGCTGGTTGAGCGTCTCGGCGGCTTTACCCCCCAAAATATTGAAAGCTGGGCCTTTGTAAAAAGCCCTTTGACGCTGTCCCACTGGACCATGAATGTCGTAGAGGTGTTGCTCATCGTCGGCGCGCTTTGGGGTCTGCGTCACAGCATCGCCCGTTTTGAGGCGGGTGAGTCTGTCTATTTAGGCTTTTGGCTCGCGTCAGTCCTCTTTATGCTGGCGCTGGAAATCCCGGTGTACTTCCCTGAAAAACTGGGTGCGCCCGACAACGCCCTGTTTTTTATTCATAACGAATTTTCAGTGCAGTTCTTCTTTGGGCGAGCGCCGCTGTACATCCTCGCGCTTTACCCCGCGATCATGTACGCAGCGTTTGTTCTTGTTCGGCAGGCCGGGCTCTTTGACCAACGCTGGGGGGCAGTCATTGGTGCACTCGGCGTAGGTGTCGTACACCATGTGTTCTATGAGATTTTTGATCACTTTGGGCCCCAGTATGGCTGGTGGACTTGGAACTACCCCAACTTCACCTCTTCCCTCGCCTCCGTGCCGGTCTCTAGCATGGTGGGTTTTGCCTTTGTGGGACCGATAGCGCTAACGCTCGCCACACAACTTTTAGTCCCCAAGTCTGTCGTCGCGCACAATGCAGACGTCAAAGATGCAAATCGTCGGGCTCGACGCTTCGCGCTGGGCACACTGCTGGCCGGGCTGTTAACGCCTGTCATTTTTGTGCTGCTCACACTCAACACCTGGTTCAGTCTACTCGGCATTGATATGACCCCTCGCTCTGAGATGGTGGCCTCGGTGGCGATTGTTGGGACGGCCTTACTTCTTACAGTGGGTCAATTGTTGCGATTAACCACTTTTTCGAGCCGAGGCTTGTGGGCGTATTCCAAGGCTTACCTCACTTTGTTTCTCGGTGTTTTCATCGGCTTATGGGTGTATGCGCTACCCGATTACTTTTCCGCAGTCGAGGGCATCACCTCACAAGGGTATCCCGCAGGTTCATTGCCCTACGTGCTGGGGTGTAGCGGCCTCGCCATCTTTTTCCTTTTGCGCGAAAGGCGGTAGTCTCCCCACCTGCCTATACCTCTTGCTGGTCTTTTTCCTGTTGAATTCTTCAAATTCAAAATGCCTACAGCGAATGGCAACCTGGGTCAGATAAACCGGCGGTCATGGTGTGTGATCAATTGTTCTCTTCACTCGACAACCCCCACATTATGAAACCATGCGTCTGACAGAGTCGACATCGCCGTCGATGTAGTGATGCTTCAACGCACCAACAACATGCCCGAATATTATTAGGTAGAACAAGTACGGCAGCAAAACTTTATGTAATAGCCCAAAGGGCCTAACAATCTCCATACTGGGCTCAAACAACAGCGGTGTGTCCACAAAAAAGAAATGAGACCATTTTCCGGCACCGGTAGACATCATGTAGCCCGTAATCGGGAAAGCGAATAACACTACATATAGCGAGATATGAACAATATGCGCCAGCTTCGACTCCCAGGGATTAAGCGAACGCGAGAGCGCTGGTCTGGGGCTGACGTGATTCCAGATAAGGCGTACAAAAACCAGAATCAATAAGGTGAAGCCCAGGGCTTTGTGTATTACGTACATGTATTGCAGCAAGCCAATATCGTGGGATAACGCCGACATTAGTACACCCATGGGCATGAGCAAAAGGAAGATAAACGCTGTCACCCAGTGCAGATAGCGAGAATACTGTCCGTACCGCGCCTCTTCATTGGCGTTGGCAAAAGTTTTGTCTGGCTCTCCATTGGCTGTTGCGCCCAGCCACAACATATACAAGCCGCCCACAATCGCGAGGAGAGCCTGAAATGTAAGCAAAAAGGGCTTCGCGACATCCGGTGGCAACGCCGCTTCTTCAAAGTTCGCAAACACACCGTTAAAGCGCATCAGTAACAAACCGCCGCCTATACCCAGTAGCACCAGCGCGCAGCTGAAATAACCGATTCGTCGCGTCGCCCCACTGGGGTGATTAAGCGCAACCGCAATACCCAAGGCAGAGAAGAGCATGGCTAATCCGACCCAGCTATCCAGGTGATAGGGTGCGCGATGATCGTTGTCGGCAATACCGAAACCCTCGGGAACATCCTGCTTCTGTTGCATCACAACGGATTGAGCAGAGACAGGAGCCGCTGGCTCCGATAATTGGACGTCGGCCGCAAGTGCCAGACCACCTTGAGCCAATAGTTCGACTGTTAATAGAAAAACCAAACACGATAACGTACGCATAGCCTTAACCCGCGTTGTGGCGCAATTACTCGATCACTTGCTCGACAACACCATTCACCAATGTGCCAATACCGGACACTTCAACTTCAATAGTGTCTCCCTCCACCAAAAATACCCGCGGGTCACGCAGCGCTCCGGCGCCCTCGGCAGAACCCGTCACAACTACATCTCCGGGTTCCAACCAGTTGATTTCAGAAATATGCGAAACCATCTGGGCAAAAGAGAAAATGAGATCATCCACTTTCATGGTTTGCCGCTGCTCGCCATTAACCCGTGTGGTCAATTCCATGCTTTCGATATCCAGGCTGTCGGCAGTGGCCATGCATGGGCCAAAGCCACCGCTGCGATACGCATTTTTCCCAGTGGTCACCTGGTTACTGCTGACTTGATAAAAACGCGCCGAGCCATCATTGAAAGGCGCGTAACCCGCGACATAATCCAGCGCGTCTTCCACGCTGACGTTGCGACAACGCCTGCCTATGATCAGCGCAATTTCACCCTCATAGTCAAATGCTGGTTCTTTCAGCGGTTTTTCCAACGCTTCGCCAGAGGCGACCAGAGTGTTAGTAGCACGCAAAAAGAACATCGGCACCTTGGGTATTTCTTTCAATCCCATCGCATCTTTCGCTTCAACGTAGTGAGAGTGCGTATTCATGCCCGCAGCCCAGACAACGCCGGGATTAGGGATCACAGGCAGAAGCTGCACATCTTCCAGCTTGGTATCGACCGGAGCGTCCTGGACAAAGGCGGCCGCCTCTTCCATACCGGCTGCCAACAATGATTTTAAATCAGCGAATTGGCCGCCCAGTGGCCCACCGAGGTCGATAATGCCATTGTCGGTCATCACGCCGTATGAGTGGTTTCCGTTCTTGATATAACTTGCAAGTTTCATTTCACTCTTCCTCAATACAAAAAATATAAATGCTCGATACTTTTTTTAAAATCGCTTTAGGCAGCGCGACGGCGACGCCACCTGCGCCATACCCAAATCACCAACAGCGCAACCGCCACCTTCCCTACCGTACCGTTTTGCACATACCGTAAAATAAATGTGGCCATGCGCGCCCCAACAGCGGTCGCTGGCTCAAGCTCCAAAATAGTGCCTTGTGGCGTAAGTTCTATGCCACGCAATCCGGGGTGATCTGGGGAAACACGGTAGGAAGTCTGCATCGGGTGAAACGGATAAGCTAAGGGGCGTTCGAGCGCGCCCAGGGCGCTCACCGGCGAAACATATTCCCACACCACCTCGCCTTGCGGTGTGACCTCAAAAAGATGCCCGTACTGTCCTGACGTGACATGGGTATTACCATTGGGTAATCGATAGGCACTCCCCATTTTGAAACTGGAGATTGCCTGAGGGTCTGCGGCTCGGAAGCGCCAGACGACCCTTCCGGTATCAGCATCAATTTCATCAATGGTGGTGTAGTCATCCGTATTGCCCAATACAAGACGCCGCAGGCTCCACAACATCGATTCCAATGGATTTTCGGGCTTGGCGCCGCTGCGTCCTACCCCGTTATTGTGAACCAAAAGATTGCCGGCACCGGGCAAACCCGGCGCAACCCAGTTTGGGCCATGCGCCGCAAAAAAAAGTCTGTCGCCTGGATCTTTCCCCACATGGGGTTTACCTGCTCCATAGTTACCCGGGTTGCCATAGCGGCGCGCAATAGCGCCGGCGGGCCCGCGCGCTGCTTCAATACCGGCCTGAGGGTTGTCATAGTTAGCAGTGCTGTGGTCGATGATGTAGACCTCACTGGCAATTCGCGCCGTCACCATTATCTGGTCGTTGCCCGCGTGATAATCGATGACGCCGCTGTGCGCCATATCTCTGTTCACCTCGGTCAGATTGAGTTCAGTAATATTGATATCAACACGCCCGGGGTCATTCTGGTTGCCATGCATCGCGCTGCTAAAATGATCTTGAAAGCGCCACTCCCAAACGATATCGCCCGCTGGGTTTACCTCCACCAATTTGTTAGGCCACAGCGTTTCTACACCGTTACCAATACGCTCTTGCGTGGCGCCTAAGGCTATAGCTTCTGCTCGCGTAATCTCTTCAAACGCCATAAAGAGCGTATTACCATTTTCCAGACGATAGTAATCATCGCGCAACCGAGTTTGTTGGCCCGGGCTCTTATACTCCCACACCAGTTTGCCCTGCCAATCCAGCTCTTGAATGATGGTGCCCGGACCGGTTTTGTCTCTTCCTTTGTCAGTTCGCTTAATACCGCGCAGCAAATGTCCGTTATCCAGCAAGCGTGCAACCATCGAGACACTCATTTCCTGTGGCAACGGCCAGCTGTGTACTACCTGACCTTCCATGTCTATTAGATAGGTTGCGCTGGCATTCTGGGGTGACAGCAAGACGTAGCCGCCATAGGACTTATTTTGCTGGTATTGCTGCACGCCGGTGCTGGCGTCGCCGTGACGATTACGCTGATTGAATACCAGGTCGCCACTGACAGTAACCGACTCCCTCTGCAGTGCTTCAGCGTAGGGAGTGAAACGAATATTCCCGGTGGCACTGATCATTTGGAGCGCCAGCATTTTAATTGGGTTCACCTTAAAGCCTTCCCCTGCCGCCGCATCAAATGCGTCAATATGGGGTTGCAGCCGCGCCACAATCTCGGGGTGCGCTGCCGAGAGGTCACTGTTCTCCAGGGGATCATCGACAATGCGAAACAGTTCCGTCGTAGGGTCTACCCACGGCAGCGGAGGACCATCGAGACGAACTAGTTTCCAGTCATCGTCTATGACGCCGGCACCCGCCAGCGGCATTCCAAACACGAAGGGCGGGCGGCGGTCTGCGGCATCTCCCAGCATCACATTCCAGCGACTAATGCCATCCAACTTGCGATTTTCATCCCTTTTTATTTCAGGTGTGTGCAACGCGGCAACAGGGAGACCGGCGGCTTCAAATACCGTGGGCAGAATATCTTCTACCGTTATCATCTGTTCAATTTTGTCTTTACTGTGCAGAACTCCAGGCCACCAGGCCACTGCTGGAACACGTATCCCACCCTCCAGCGGAAACGTCTTGCCGCTGCGCAAGGGGTCGTTGTTTCCAGCGGAAGAATGCGAAACAGCACTCGCGGGAAACTCTGAAGAACCGCCGTTGTCGCTCATAAAGACAATCAGGGTGTTGTGTGCAATATCTTCAGCTTGTAGCGCCTTTAGAACTTCGCCGATACCCACATCCATGTTATCTACCATGGCTGCATAGACGCGCCGTTCCTCTTTTTCGATCTTCGAATAAAGATCAATCGAGCTTTGTGGTGCCGCCTGCGGCCCATGCGGAGCGTTATAGGCCAACAGCATAAACAGCGGACGGGACTTATCCCTATGTTGCAACAACTTAATCGCTTCAGCGGTGATTAGCTCGGTAGAGTAGCCGTCCTCGTGCACAGTAACGCCGTTGCGCTGCCAATCGACGGCACCCATCAAACCGTGATCGTAATAGTCGATGAAACCGCCCAGATGACCGTAGAAATGATCGAAGCCGCGGTTGTGCGGAAAATATGCTGGCGTCGCGCTCCCTAGATGCCATTTTCCTACTAGAGACGTTTGGTAACCTACCTCGCCTAGCCACTGCGGCAACAGTTTCGTGTACAGAGGCAGACCAGGCGAATCGAACGATGAAATTGGCTGTGTCATGCCAGTACGCAGCGCCGACTGCCCGGTCAACAATGCGGCTCTGGTGGGAGTACAGCTCGGATAGACATAGAAACGATCCAACTCCACACCTTCACGTGCAAGTCGATCAATATTGGGCGTGCGTATCTCACTGCCGTGATACCCAACGTCGTTCCAGCCCAGATCATCGGCCAGTATTAGAATAATGTTTGGTCTTTGGTCTGTATCTGAAACATCACCATCAGAGCTAGCGAAAGCGACGGACGAAAACATTAGCAGCGAGTAGGTGACGGCCAAGAAGGCCAGGGTCAGGCTGGGTGCGTTGAGCTGTGGAATCGTATCGTCCTGAAGTATTGAGCGAGCAGCCATAGTGATCTTTTAGTTTGGGCGTGGACGTCACAAACGATAATTTAATACTTGACAGTATGCAAGTTAATAACAATTATACTTGTTAATTACTAGTTTATTGTGCCCAAAGAGTACTCGAACTGCCCTAGAAATGAACGAAGACTCGCCGGACGATGTCAGCGAGGCTATTGCCAACTGCGGTTTAGGAGACCAGACCTCATGAGCGAAGCAATTCCAGTCCCCAGCAAGTTTGCTCATCTGGTGCTCAAGACCAGCCGCTTCAAGGAACAGCGCAAGTTCTATCAGGATCTTTTAGGCGCGCGCATTGTGCACGAGGCACCCGGCATCGTTTTCTTGAGCTACGACGACGAGCATCACCGTCTGGCGATCATGGAGCGCCCGGGGATTTTGCCAAAGCTACATAACATGGCCGGTGTCGATCATCATGCATACACCTACGACACTCTCGAAAACCTGCTCATTACCTGGCAGCGTATGAAGGCCGATGGACACGAACCAGTATGGTGCGTTCACCACGGCGGTACCATCTCGATCTATTATCAGGATCGAGACAAAAACGTCATCGAAACCCAGGTTGATGTTTTCAACTCTGTCGAGGAAACCAACGAGTTTCTTCTTGGAGATGATTTTCAATCGAACCCGATTGGCGTTGACTTCGACCCCGAAGACCTCTGGCAGCGTCTCGAGGAGGGTGAGGCGTGGGAGACGCTGAAGCTGCGCACACCCAGCGGACCTCGCGACCCGGCCACCATTCCACGCGCATACCTCGGGGGCTTTGCGTGGACTATGCTGCAATTGAGGAGTCGCCTAAGATGAGCGTAAAGTTGGAGCATGTTCCCGTTGCTATTATAGGTGCGGGGCCAATCGGCCTTACTGCTTCCTGCTTACTGTCGCAGGCCGGTATAAAACACATCTTGCTGGAACAAAGCCCAGGCTTACATCAATGGCCCCAGGCTCATGTTGTCAGCGCGCGCACCATGGAAATACTGCGTGCAGCTGGCATCAGCGAACCGGCACTGCGGGCCAAAGCAGCGCCCCTGGCCGACATGAGCTATCTCAGCTGCTGGGTACACACACTGGCGAAGGAGCCCTGGGGCGGCTTCGCACTGCTAAGCCCCGAGAATGCTGATTACCTCGTTCAGGTACTGCAAACCACACCCACACCAAATGCAAATATCCCACAGGATAAGCTTGAGCAGATACTGTACCAACATGCGCAGGCAGCACCGCTTGTCGACATCCGCTTTGGGCACCAACTGAAAAGCCATGTGCAGAGTGCCAAAGGGGTGATCGCCAGCGTTTGCAATCGTGAAGACGACACGCTCTACGAGATAAACGCAGACTTTCTGATTGCCTGCGATGGTGCCGGGAGTGCCGTCCGCCACCAATGTGGGATTGAGATGCGCGGACCGAGAAGCTTACAGCACTGGGTTACCGTGGTACTGCAGGCTGATTTTCGACACCTCGTCAAAGCGCATCCCGGCTTACTCTACTGGACTTACGGGGCCGAGCGAACCGGACTTTTTATCGCCTACGACATCGACGACCGATGGGTCTACATGCATGCCTGCGAAGAAGGACAAGAGATAACAGATGAGCAACCTGAGCAATGGGTAAGGAGCGCGATAGGCGACGACACTCCCTTTAAGATAGTGCACACAGATCGCTGGAGTATGTCTGCACAGGTAGCGCAACACTTTCGCGACGGGAGGATATTCCTGGCTGGCGATGCCGCCCATCGCTTTCCACCTACCGGTGGCATGGGTATGAACACGGGCATGCAGGATGTGTTCAACCTGTGCTGGAAAATCGCTCGAGTTGTTAACGGCACCAGTGCAGTAGCGTTATTGGACAGCTACGAACACGAGCGCCGTCCCTCGGTTGAGAGAAACTGCGAGCAAAGTAGGGTAAATTTCCAAAAGATGAGCCAGGTCGAGGAAGCTATCGGCATTAGCAGTAATGTCGAAAAAACCCGTGAAAACTTGAACCTGCTAGACATCGACGACACCCATTCGCAACAGCGGCGTGAAAGGATTCAACAATCTATTGATGCGCAAAGAGACCACTTCTTTATGTTGGGCATGGACCTGGGCGTTTGTTACGACGGTGCCCTGATACAAACATGCCCGGAAGAAGCACCGCAGAACAACTACCGAGCCAGCGAATACAACCCCAGCTCAGCCGCTGGCAATCGTTTACCCCACTGCTGGCTCCAGGAAGGCGACAAGCAGCTGTCCACCCACGATATTGTGGCCAGCGTGAAGCTCACGCTGCTGACCACCAGCGACGGCTATCAGCAATGGGCGCAGGCCTTGACCGATACAGGTACTGACAATATCGAGATGCAAATAATTGGAAGCGCACACCTTGCGCCTGCTGATGATGGATGGGATACATTGATCGGAATCAAACAATACGGCGCGCTGCTGATAAGACCAGACCGGCACATCGCGTTCAGTACGGACAAATTTAGTGAAGACGCTTGGGTGGAACTTTCGCAGTTGCTGAAAAACTATCAGGTGGGATAAGGAATGAGAAACCCTGTAAGCCTTCCCTGGGTAATGAAAAGGTAAAGCCGCCAGATCAGCGAAATTCAACCTGATGAACATAAGCAACAAGAACAATCTGGTCAGATTTATTTCTAGCTACCTCTCCTTTAGCTAGAATAAATCGGTCCCAGAATTGCGGCCCTGGAATTGCGCGGCCGAGCTGAACACTACTTTGCAGTCTCGCCGCCAATTCGGGTCAACAGAAATTCCGTCGTGAGGGCAACATGTCGATCAATCATCTTTTCTTCCATCACGTCTACTCCGAACAGTAGCTTGGATTCAGGTGCCATACTGTAAACAGTCGTACTGCTGCCCAGAAACATGTAATACCAATAGAGAAATTCGTCTTGTTCTATTGGCAGCGCTTCCATCGCAGTGTGTTGCAGCCATTCCATTATCGGACGAACGTAGGTGTCAACGATATAGTGTAAACGGGGCGTATCGCTCTTAGCCTCCTGCATCATCAACTGATTGAGCTCAGGATGTGCGGCATTAAAACGCACCTGACTGCGTATGACATACGCAATTCTCTCTTTCGGAGGCAAGTCCCTATAGAGCTCTGCACGATCCTTTGTGTGAGTTTCAAGTAGGCCAAACACTTGGTCTAGCGCAGCCTTCCAGAGTGCCTCTTTATTGTCGAAGTGGTAATTGACCAGGCCTCGGTTTACACCGGCAACATTTTCTACTTCTCGGATGCTTGTGCCATCGTATCCCCGCTCGGCAAAAAGTCGTATCGCGGCCACGCGGATTTTCTCAATAGTGATTTCTGCGCGTTCCTGAACAGCGCGCTGGCGGGGCCTGGCCGCGGCTTTGATCTTCGACTCTATCTGGGCCTTCGCGCTAGCCCTAGTTTTGGTTGGTTTCTGTGCCATCGAATACCTGCATATTGGTTGCGAAAAACTTGTGCGCCATGACAGCTGGCTTTTACTGTCACGCCGAAGGAAGCCAGAACATTATACTTGACATAAAGCAAGTATAGTTAAATACTAATTTTTATCGAGATTTTTCAATTGCTTAAGCTTAAATAAGTGCCATTCGGGTCCGAGTAAAAGCTAATCATCACCATCCTGCAAGCCCTGCATCATCCGCGTGGACGCATCACCGGCAGTCAGTATTTTCTGGCAGTGCTGGTATAGCAGCTTGCCTTGTTTAGTGAGTTTGAGCGCGCGTGTAGTGCGCTGGATAAGGCGGACGCCCAGTTGCTCTTCAAGCTAGCGGAGTCTCAGGCTGACGCTAGAGTTTGGCAGCTCCGGCTGCCTTCTCGCCCCGGTGATACTTCCTTCTCGGGTAATGCAAAAAGATTTTGCGATAGGGTTGTAGCAAAAACAGTGTCTACCGTCGTGTAAACACTGTCCATATTAGCAAATTAGCAGGATTGGAGTGAGCTCCAATTCTAGAAACTTGATAGGCAAAGATTGATGGCAATGGAATTATGGACTTGGGGTACACCCAATGGCTGGAAGGTCAGCATCATGTTGGAAGAGTTAAAGGAGGCCGGTGTCGCTTTACCTCCGGTTGACGTTCGACATGTGAACTTGATGAATCGCGAGCAGTTTTCCGAAGCATTCACTGCGATCAACCCTAACCAGAAGATACCTGGTCTCGTTGACGGGGACAGCAAGCTGATGGAGAGCTGCGCTATCCTGCTGTACCTCGCAGAGAAATACCCGACGTTCCTGCTACCCTCAGATGAATCCCGCTGGGAAGTTATCCAGTGGCTGTTCTGGCAGGCAGCCGGTCTTGGACCCAGCTTCGGCAACAAGCTTTCCTATACCCGCTATATGGACGATATTCCGGCAGAACAGAAGGTGCACCCTCTAGAGCGTTTCAGCACGGAGGCCCAGCGCTTGCTTCGCGTGCTGGATAAACAACTAGGAGGGCGGGACTACATTTGTGGAGAGACGTTCACAGTCGCTGATATCGCTTGTTACCCTTGGGTTCGCGGTTGGAAATGGAGCAAGGTTGATATTTCCGGCCACGCCAACGTAGTTGCCTGGGTGGGAAGGGTCAGAGCGCGTCCTGCTGTTGAACGCGGGCTTGCCTATGGAACCCCCAAAGATGAAATCGATGGGTGGAGTGAAGAAACCAAGCGGCGCTATGCCGCACTAGGCAACTCGATTGCCTCGAACGATAGCATTGCCTCGAATAACTGAGCCGTTATTCCACAAGAGCTGGACTGATGTTTGCTTAGATAATGACAGGAACAAATGACTGCGAACGTGCGCTAGAGGTTTATGACGGGATGACTACAATTAAGTTACCAAAAGCGCTGGTGTACCACAGCCGGGCGGCGGGGAGTCTATAAAAAATAGTTGAGCGTGAATTTGACTAGGGCGAAGTATTCAAGGCTATTGAAATTGAAGTTCAAACCTATTTTTTTCCTGTGCTACGGCGTATTGATTCGGGTACGTTATTTTCTATTGTCTTTGTCCTTCGAGAGACGCTGTAAACGCTGGATTATTTCGCTTGTGGGATTTAAGCCTCTGTATGGCGGCATCCATCACCGTTGACTGAAATTCCAGGATACCAATCTTATACCCCTGGGTTTGCTGAAGATATTGCCAGTAACGTTGGACGTTGGGACGTTGGTCGCCGCGCAGGAAAAACTCCATCCAATCGGCTTCCACCAATCGTTCCAAGATGACCAGCCAACTGATATCGGCGAGCGTGAGTTGGTTGCCGATAATATGGGGTCCATTACCCAGGAGATGTTCATCCAGCGCGTCCAAATGCAATTCCATATTATTGCGTGCCTCTCCGAGTGCGTTCATGAGTGGCTTTATTTTGGTGAAGCCACTCAAACCTCTGAGTTTCATTATCATGAAAATGGCCGCACGAGATCGAATCCTGTGGAACAGCAGTCCTTCAAAAATGAGTCGTAGCGGGATGTCTTGCAGAGCGGAGACCATCAACGGTGTCGTTAATAAACCGGCGCAGTTTGCTGCACTGCGTTTGATGTTAGTGGTTGGGTCATCACCGGTGAGGGAGGCCTTATCTATCCAGGTTTGCATTGCTGCCCTATCTGCTTCATCGGCTGGAACCAGGGTATTGCCGCCAGCCCCCTCTTTTAGTTTGGCTAAATAGGCGATGATCGCATGTGATTCGTAGACGGGGTGACCATTGTGAACAAGTGTGGGCACCAGCCCGCCCGGGTTGACTGCCAGGTAGTCCCGGCCAATATTCTCGTAGCTGCCAGTTTCAATCAGCTCAATAGGGTGGGACTTATAGTCAATGTCCAGCTCCGCCATACAGGCACGCACTTTTTTGGAGCACAGTGAAAGGTTGTTGTGGTAGAGCTCATATTCCTGCGTAAAAGGCAGAGAAATATCCTTATGAAGACCGGCGGGCATATCACGGGTTTTTCGGTGACTCTTTTCCCAGAGAAACCAGCTCACAAGTCCGACCAGTAGGGTCGATGAAAAAATCATTGGAATCATTTCAGTTCTCAGCATCCTTCATTTTGGTTCGAAGCCAGCAACGTCACACAGAGTCTCTTTTTTCAGGCGCTGCTTCAGATGCAGCGCTGCGGTTATTAGCTTTGGTGGCAGCGGTGATTGCACTTCGTTGGCGAACTCCGGTTTAGCCAGTAAACCCTGATACCATGTGGTGACTCGCGGATGCTGCTGTGCAAACGGATAGCCAGCTTCCTTTAGCCTGTGTGTGTAAATAAACCATGCGATGTCCAGCAAGGTTATTTCAGAACCGCACAGGTAAGGCTGGCTGGCCAGCTGTTGCTCAAACCTTTGGTAAACAGCATGAAACTTTCTGGCACTTTCCCGGGCGCCGGTATCAGTAATTCCTTGCTTTGCGTAGTCGTGCCAGAAATTGAGCTCGATTGCTTTTTGTGTATCTTGTTGCCCTTTGATGGTGCCCGCCTTGCTTTCCATTGCCGCCAGCGATTGGGGCTTCTTCTGTGCCAGAAATTTTGGTACGACAAAGCGCATCGTCAGTGCGCGTAAATCCAGGTGCAGATTGTCTTCTTCTTGCAGGCTGGCAATTATCTCGTCGCGCAAAGCTGCGGGAATCAAGTTTGGCTCGGGAAAACTCTCGTCCAGGTACTGCAAAATGTCGTTGCTCTCAATGTGCACAACACCGTCATGTACTAACACTGGCACCAGACCGCGTGGATTGATGCCCAGAAACCAGGGTTTAAAGTTTTCCTGTGTTGCCAGGTTCAGCGGACGCGGCGCCCAGTCGATACCCTTGAGGTTCAAAAAAATACGCGTTTTCTGCGAGCAGGCGGAGCCCTGGAAATGAATCAGGTGAATACCTCGCCACTTTAGAACCTCTTTGGTTTCTATGTCCGATTCCAGCAATTGCACCATTGTTTTTTACATCCTCCTAAAACCAGGGGCGAGCAGGGAGTTCCATTGCTTTCTTCAGCATGCCTAGTGTTTTCGGTTCGATCTTCCCTGACTTAATAGCGCGAAAAGCCGCGATCATACGTTTCAGGCTAAAGTGCGGACGCATAGCAGGCGGTACATCATCGCCCCAGGCCCACAGACTACCCATATCAAGTGGGTGGTAACGCGTTTCGAATTCGGCGTCGAACACATCGCCGTCCGCGTAGTGCTCCAGCTCATCACCGGTAGGGTCAAGCCAGTAGTCAAACACCTGACTGCCGAGAATATGCCGACCGATACCCCAAAAATGGTTCCAGCCGTTGAGCTTCAGGTGTTGCTGCCCCTGGCCAATGCTGTCGATGTCCAGTGTTTCGTATGCGCTGTGCATGTATTCTGCGGCCGCATTCTGCACTAAGACAACAGTGTGGTGATCAGCCGGTGTGGCACCCTTGTCCAGGCGATTGAACGCCAGCGCGGGTGTGCCATCTTCCAGGCACTGCACATCTGTTGGGATAATGCCGAGATGGCGCATATACCACTGGATAGATTCTTCGAAGTTGGACACCGACAGTACATAGTGGCCCAGGCGATGTACCGAGGAAGGCCCAGTCTTTGTTCTAATCCCCGTGTTGACCCGGACTTTCTCCGTGGGCGTGTTAACGGCAGGACGTTGGCGCTGCGGCAATTCGTCGACCCGCTCGCGGCCCCAAACCAAATCTACAATGAAGCCGTCCGGATCGTGCAGGCGAACTCTTTGGCCACCGCCGGGTCCATCAATGCCGCTGATGGGCTGCGCACAAATTTCGCTAACGCGATGCAGTTCTGCTTCGCTGTTGACGCTATAACCTGCGCCGAAAAAACCGTTGAGCTTGCCATTTTTATGCGCAACGTAAAAATAAGGCAGGGCGCCTGTGCCGCGCATATAGAGCGCGTCAGGTGTCTCTTGTGCTACCTGAAAACCGAAATCGACAAGGAACGCCTTTTGTAACTGCAGGTCGGTTTTGTTAAATAGTATGTACGCTATATCGCTGGCCTTAACTATAGGCTCAGCCTTGTTAATTGAAATGCGGCCGATTTTTTCGCGCGCTTGCTGCGAGTGGAGTTCAGAGCCTGGGTAGTTTAAGTCGTTATAAAAATCAGTCATGGCGCCGCCATATCAGTTGATCCTGTATGTCCCGCGTAGTCGCAGTTAAGGTGAGTCTATCTTCGACAAACTGATACTTGCGAGTAAGGGTGGTATCAATCATTTGTGGCATGAGCGCTTCACGAACCCGATGGTGCACCTCACCATCAGCAACATCAAAGGGGCCGCAGTAGGCGACATAACCTGTGCATGCCAGGTAGAACTGTCTCATCAAGTCCATTTGGTCGCTATCCAATGGACCAGCGGGATGCTCGAGTATGCTGCGTTTAAGTGCCTGAATGGCACTACGGTCATCTGAAACGGCTTTGCGTCCTGTTTCCATCAATGTGGCTGATACCCAGCCATCGTCGGTATACATAATGTGGCCGACAGCATTTCCGCCGTAGGCGTGGCGCTTCTGTCCTGAGCCTACGTTCACTACGCTCCATGCCTGTAGCTCCCATGTGCCGACAAATTGTTTTGTTTCTTCGTTCATTTCTGGGGTTTTTCGAGTGCTCTTTGGGTGTAATAAACTAGCGGATAACAAGTATAATTTATAATAACTTGTATTTGGTCAAGTATTAAATTGCCGTGTGCCACGGCTACACCCAAACTTAAAGATCAATACGGGGCTGTAGAGATGCAGCTGGACGCCACGAGATTTTAATTTGGTGGAGGCGGCGGGAGTTTGTGTCTTCGCTATCGCTCGACAGACCTCTGCTGCGCTCCGGCCACCCTTCCCGTCGGGCGCGGGTTCAGCTGTCACAGCCGCTAAAAACAAAAAAGGGCCACCTAACGGCGACCCTTTTCTGTTTTTGGTGGAGGTGGCGGGAGTTTGAGTCTTCGCTGTCGCTCGACAGACCTCCGCTTCGCTCCAGCCATCTGCGCCGTACCGGCGCGAATTCAGCTTCCTGCCAGTTCCAAAAAACGCAAAAAGGGCAGTCTTTTCAGACTACCCTTTCCGCGGTTGGTGGAGGCGGCGGGAGTTGAACCCGCGTCCGCCAGTACTCTGCCTTTGGCTCTACATGCTTAGTTTCCGTTAAT